>DSTMR04002__coassemble_559_pt1 | contig 252922 bp, 249 predicted proteins | sample DSTMR04002__metabat2_high_PE_039 | metagenome-assembled genome bin DSTMR04002 | reverse complement strand
CTGTTCATGATAAATTCAAGGCAACTGAACTCTTCACGAACAAGTATGGCACATCGCGGCCGGATTGTGCGAAAATGATTGCCAAACGCCCGGGTTGCATTGTATAATAAACCTATGCCAATTGTGACTTTGTCGCGCTTTCGGCCTGCCGGCGCAAAGGAAAAACCTTTGAAAAGGCCGACTGCCACATGGTCGGACGGCAAAAACAAGGAACAGGAGGATTTTTATGCAGGTCGATCTTTTGCAAGTGATCCAGACTTTGATGGCGGCACAGAATCTTCAGGTGACCTTGTCCACACCGCCGTTTGATGGATTGCAGCAGTTTGACTTCGGGCTGCGGCAATCGCTCGACCCGGTCTTTGACTGGAAGGAGTTCGGCCGCACGCTGCTCACCGTAGTGCCGGAACGTACGCTGATTTTTACGGAGGATATCTTTGAACTGCACTTCGCGATCTTCCGCCTGCCGGACAGGGAGGATACGGTTTGCATAATCGGCCCGTGGGTGACCGGGCCGCGCAGCGCTGAACAGGTGAGTCATCTGGAACAACTGATCGGGCAGAAGGCTACCGATGCCGTGCAGGAATATTACAATGGCATCCGCATGGTGGATACCTCCCAGCTGGCCCCGCAGATTACGGCGCTGGTTTCGATGATCAATCCGGCGGAAGGCATGAGGGTGCGGGAAACGCAGGAGTTTTTGCCGCTGAATTTCCGCCCGGATACCCGCTATTTCAACGAACCGGCGTTTGAGCAGGAAATCCCGGCAGCAATGCTGGAACGCCGTTATGCGGCAGAAAACCGCCTGCTGGAAGCGATAGGCCGCGGCGATACCGAAGCCGCCCTGCTGGCGATGAACCTGATGGGCAGGTTCCGCATAAAGGGCCGCTTTTCCGATACGCCGGAGCAGACAAAATCTTTGCTGACGGTGTTTAATACGTTGTTTCGCAAAACGATCGAGGGCAGCACGGTGCACCCTTATTATATTGATGAGATATCCGGCCGCTATGCCCGCCGGATTGAAAACCTCTCCGCTTCCGATCGAAGCCGGCTGCTGTCCGATATGGTGCGTGAATACTGTGCGTATGTGCGTGAATATTCTCTGAAAGAGTATTCGCCTTTGGTCCAAAAGGTAATCAACCACATCAACTTGAACTTAAATACAGAGCTTTCCTTGAAATCATTGGCTGCCATGTGTTATATCAGCCCCAGTTATCTTTCCAACCTGTTTAAAAGGGAAACAGGTACAACGCTGATTGATTATATCAACACCCAGCGCACCCAGCGTGCGGCCCATTTGTTGGTGGGCACCAAGCAAAGCGTAGCGGCCATTGCGGCACAGGTGGGGATATTGGATGTGAACTATTTTGCCAGGCTTTTCAAAAAGGCATTGGGCCAAACCCCGACCCAGTATCGCCGCAGCCATCGCACAGAACCATAAACAGGGCCGCTTGAAGCCGAGAACGCCGGAAATCCGGTTTTCTTGCAGCAAACCCTTGCAATCAGCGGCTGTATGTGGTATAGTATACACTGCATGAGACTTTGAAGGAGTGCTATGAATGGAAATTTATGAAATCATCGTCGGTGTGGTACTGATTATTGCCTGCCTGCTGATCATTGTTTTCACCCTTGCACAGGAACAGAAGGGCCAGGGTCTGTCTGCCGCCATCATGGGCGACAACAGCTTCATGGCTGCCGGCCGGGAGCGTGGCCTTGATGCCAAGCTGGCCAAACTGACCCGTGTGCTGGGTGTGGTTTTCATGGTCGCTGCGCTGGTGGTCAGCGTGGTTAACAGCCGCCTGTAATCTGTTCTTGCCATCGAACGGCCCGCCGATGTTTCGCGGGCCGTTTTTTGTGGGAAGCATATAAGAGAGCATCTGAGAAAATCTTCAGCCTGCTTTACACTGTATCGGATGCACCATGGGAAAGTAGCTGCGGCGGCCGGGATGCTGTGCCCCGCAAGCTGGAAGGGCTCTGCCGGGCGGCAGGGCGACGTTCGGGAGGAGAATACAATGACACAACTGCAAAAGAACATTTTGGCCGCCGTCAAGCGGCGCCCGCACACGCTGCGCGAACTGCAGAACAACCTGCAGGTGGATAACAGCCGGCTGCGCAGTACTGTATCGGGGATGGTGGCCCTTGGCCTGCTGACTTCGCAGGACGGGCGGTATGCCCCGGGCTTGGCCACGATGGAAAACGAGGCCGCCCCCGCAACCATCCCCTGCACATTGGTCAAACTTGCGGCCCGGTTTGGCTTCGCAACACGGGACGATGGCACCGGCGATATCTTTATCCCCGGCCGCGCGCTGCACGGCGCAATGCCGCAGGATAAAATCCTCGTCAAACTGTTCGACCGCCCCCGTGTGGAAGGCAGCGCCGAAGGCGAGGTAGTTGAGATCACCACCCCGCACAACAGCTTTGCGGGTACGGTCACCGTTACCGAGGATGGCCGCCTTGCGGTTGAGCCGGACGGCTGCCGCAATGTCCATATTATCCTGCAGAAAGACGGTGTCGAAGGCGCACAGATTGGCGATAAAGTCGGCGCCTTGCTGACCGCCCGCGGAAACCGCCATGCCGACCACCGTGCGGCGGTAACCGAGCGGTTCGGTTCTTCGGAATATGCGAGCGAATGCGCCAAGGCGATTCTCTATGGCCGTGATGTGCGCCAGGAATTCCCCGAGGAAGTGCTCGCCGAAGCGGCAGCCTATGACGATGCCGTGATTGATGCGGCCGAGGCAGCCAACCGTATGGATCTGCGCGGGCTGCCGATCTTTACGATTGACAGTGCCGAAACAAAGGATATCGACGACGCGATCAGCCTGATGAAGCTGCAGGACGGCGGTTTTGAGCTCGGCGTCCACATCGCCGATGTCAGCCACTATGTCAAGCCCGGCTCGGCGCTTGACGACGAGGCGTTTGCCCGCGCGACCAGCATTTATTATGCCGATAAGGTCATCCCGATGCTGCCGACCCAGCTTTCGAACGGCATCTGCAGCTTGAACCCAGGTGTGGATCGGCTGGCGTTTTCCTGCCTGATGCGGCTCGATGATGCGGGCAACATCCACAGCTATCAATTTGTCAAAACCGTAATCCGCAGCCGGGTCAAGGGCGTGTACAAAGAGATCAACGCCCTGCTGGAAGACACGGCGGACGACGGTTTGAAAGAAAAGTACGCCGAGGTGCTCGCGCAGCTGCCGGCCATGCAGGAACTGTATGAAAAGCGGCTGACCCTGCGCCGGGAACGCGGCGCGATGGAAATCGAATCCGACGAAGCCAAGCTTGTCATGGATGAAGACGGCCGCTGCATTGATATCGTCAAGCGTGGCCGCGGCACCTCCGAGTGTATGATTGAGGAGTTTATGCTGCTGGCAAACCAGTGTGCGGCCAACGCGGGCCGTACCCACAAAGTGCCGTTCGTGTATCGCGTTCACGAAGCCCCTGATGCGGAGAAAATGGAGCGCCTGCGCGAAACTCTCAAAGCCTGCGGGCTCAACGTCCATTTCCAGGGCGAGGTGCCGACCCAGCTTGAACTTTCAAGGATTCTGGATGAAACCCGCGACCAACCCATCCGCATCCCGGTACACACCGGCATTTTGCGCAGCATGATGAAGGCGCGTTACAGCCCTGAACCGCTCGGCCACTACGGACTTGTGCTCAAAGATTACGCCCACTTTACCAGCCCGATCCGCCGTTACCCTGACCTTGCCATCCACCGTATCCTGACCGATATGCTTGTTGGGACCGCGCAGGATCGCCTGGTCAAGGATTATACCGAGTTTGCAACCCGTGCCAGCGTGCAGTCCAGCCAGCAGGAGACTGCTGCTGTGCGGATTGAGCGGGATGTGGAGGACTGCTACAAGGCCGAGTATATGCACAGCCGCATTGGTGAGGTATACGAGGGCACGATTTCGGGCGTGACGCCGCGCGGCGTCTTTGTCGCGCTCGAAAACACCGTCGAGGGCTTTATCCCGGCTGCTCAGCTCTGCAAGGGCGAGCCCACCGTCACCGAAGGCGTCCGCCTCTACGACCCGCTGACTGGTCGTCACTGGATGCTCGGCGATGCGATCAAGATCAAAGTTACCGGGGCTGATGTGCCGCTCGGCCGTATCGATTTTGATTTTATCCCGGCCTGATCGGCCTTGCCGCCAAACCAAAACCATAGCGAAGGCCGCCGGCCCCCGCGTTTCCCGGAAAGGAAACTGCAGGGCCGGCGGCCTTTTTGCATCATTAGGATCAGGGATCAGTTGCCCATAAAGAAGTCGAGCACGTCCCATCCGTCGCCGCCGGTTTCGCGGTACAGCTCGGTATAACCGCACTGGCAGCAGCTTACGGTGACAAACTTTTTGTTTTGCACATCAAACAGTTTGGCAAAGTTGCCGCCGGTTGCCTGGAGACGGTCGGCTTCGTACTGCCGGCAGCCGCATTTGGGGCAGAGATATTCACGCTTTTCCATACAGATACTCCTTTATGGTGGGATGAGCAGACGGACTCAGCCCAGGTTCAATTTTTTACTGATCAGGTGTTGGGTAACTATCCACAGGATAGCATTTGCCGCCACAAAAAGCAAGAGGATTCCGCTCAGGAACGGGAAGAGAAGCACGGCGTCCGAAGGCTGGTAGTCCCGCACCATAATGCCGATATCCGAAACATAGAACAGCGCCAGCGCAAGCAGAGCAACAACCCCCACAAACTGCAACACAAAGGTCAGCACAAAGTAAGCGATGACACTTGCCGCCAGCCGGTGCTGCGCCCACTGCGCGCCGATGGCGATGCAGAGATAGAAGAACAGGTAACCGGCCGTGAGCATCAGCAGCATGAGTGCCGCCAGATACAGCCTTATCGCGGAAATCGGCAGCTGGATCGGTTGTCCGTCAATCCGCAGGATCGAAAAATCGGGATCGACCCGGACGGGGGCAAAATCCGACGAAACGCCTGTGCTGTCCGCCGTGCCGAGCCCAAGAACAAAGCCGCACAGGAATAGGGCGAGAACCGAAAGCACCGTCGATCCGCAGGCGCAGAGCAGCTTGGCCGCAATCTGCTGCCAGGGCTTGACCGGCAGGCTGAAATAGAGATACCCGCGGGTGCCGAGCATCGCGTAAAAACGCTGCACATTCACAATCACGGCGGCAGCCATCACGGCCAAAAAAGAAAGCGCAGCGAGCAGCTCCACAACAACCTGCAAAATCATCACAACGGTCAGGTGTGTGGCAGCCGGGAGCGCGCTTTGCAGCGCATTGATTCCTGCCGCGAGCAGGCAGAGCGCAAACGCCCCCAACCATACCGGCACAAGAACCCGCCCCACGGCCAGGGCTTCATACTTGAGCAGTTTATTCATAAATCATACCGCCTTTCAATGAGAGAATTTGTCCTGGCGATTTGTGAAAGCTTCCTTAGCACCGGAATACCTCCCGGAAGTACTCATCCAGGCTTTTGCCACTTTCCTCGCGCAGGGCATCGACGTTCTGGTGGGCCAGTAGGGACCCTTCACGCAGCAGCAGCACTTCGTCAAGTGCGGTCTCAATATCCTCAATCAGATGGGTTGAGATCACGACAGCTGCGTCCTCGGAATAATTGCGCAGGATGGTGTTGAGGATATACTCCCGCGCAGCCGGATCAACGCCGCCGAGCGGTTCATCCAACAGGTATAGTTTGGCGGCACGGCTCATGGTCAGGCAGAGCTGCATCTTCTCCTGGGTGCCTTTGCTCATGGCACTGATCCGCTGTTTGGGTTCCAGTTTGAGATCCCGCAGCATCGCGTCGGCCTTGGCGGCGTCAAAATCAAGGAAGAAATCGTGATAGAACGCCACGGCGTCGTCTACCCGGAATTCGGTCGGCAGGGCCATGCGGTCGGGCAGATAACTGGTCACGGCCTTGGTGGCGGGGCCGGGCTGGTTCCCGGCAATCCGCACAAGGCCGACGGTCGGGGTCAGCAAACCGGCTGATATTTTGAGCAGAGTGGTTTTGCCGCTGCCGTTTGGGCCGAGCAGCCCGACCAACCGACCGGCTTCCACTGTGAAGCTGACATTGTTCAGGGCGGTTTTGCGGCCGTAGAGCTTGGTCAGAGCAGCAGCCTCATAAACAGGGGTCATTGTGATTCCTCCTTTGCGGGTGGGGCGGCGCAGGCATCGGCCGCCGGTTCTGTTAACAGTGCGCGAACTTCTTCATCCCCAAGGCCCAGCGCCTGCATCTCTGCCAAGAATTCGGCCGCACGCTGCCGGGCCCGGGCGTCACGCACCGCGTTCAGTCTGGCAATGTCCGCTGTGACGGTACGACCGGCTGTGCGCTGCGTTTGCAGCAGCCCGCGGGATTCCAGCTCCTGCAAGGCCCGCTGCATCGTATTGGGGTTTACGCCGGCTTCGGCGGCAAGCTCCCGCACCGGGGGCACCCGCGCGCCGGGGCCAAGCTGGCCGGTTATAATCGCCAGTTCCAGCTGTTCGATCAATTGCAGATACACCGGGCGGTCGCCGGTGATGGTCCAGTTCATGCAACCACCTCCTGTATTATTGTGTTAGTATCTTAATACAATAATACACAATCTGTGCCAGATGTCAACCCCCTTTGCAAAAAATTGATTTTGCGGTATCATAAAAAAGTTAACGATCCCTTTATTATGGAATAGAGAGGAGCCTTTGCATGCCCCGGATTTTGATTGTGGAAGATGATACTGATATCAACAACGCGATCTGCGAATATCTAACCCAAAAAGGCTGCGCCTGTACCCAGGCGTTTTCCGGCACCGAAGGCCGATTGTATTGGCAGCAGGGTGGGGTGGACCTTGTCGTGGCTGACCTTATGCTGCCCGGAATCTCGGGCCAGCAGCTGATTGCGCAGATCCGCCGGGATGCGGCCCTGCCGGTCATTGTGCTGTCAGCCCGCACGGCGCTTGAGGATAAGGCGGAGCTTTTCGGCCTTGGCGCCGACGATTACATGACCAAGCCGTTCTCGCTTGAGGAACTCTGGCTGCGCATCGGGGTACAGCTTCGGCACGCAGGCGGCAGCGGCGGGCATGAAGCAGCCCTTACATATAAAGATTGGACAATCAATACAGAAACCCGTACCCTGACTGTCAAAGGGGAGCCGGTAGTGCTGACACTGCATGAATTTGAGATTGTGGCGCTGCTGGCGGCCCGTCCGCAAAAAGTTTTTACCCGGCAGGAAATTTTTGAGCGGGTCTGGAACCAGGCCTACTTTGTTGAGGACAAAACCATCAACGTCCATATTTCTAATATCCGGGCCAAGCTGCGCCCCACAGGAACCGACGGTTATATCAAGACGGTCTGGGGAATTGGTTTTAAGCTGGAATAAGCGCGCAGAGAGCGTATGGATTTTATACTTTCTTTAACTTTTCTTGGCGATAGCTTTCCCATGGTCTGGTAGGATAAGGGCATACTGAATGAGGAGTTGATGCTATGAAAACCGTTATCCGCACAACCGGGCTGTGCAAGCGCTACCGCGGCAAACCAGCGGTTGACCACCTGGATATGCAGGTGGAGCAGGGAGCTATTTACGGGTTTATCGGCCAGAATGGAGCTGGCAAATCCACAACGTTCAAAATGCTTGCAGGCCTGGCCCGGCCCACTGCCGGCCAGATCGAACTGTTCGGGCGCCCCCTGCAGGACCCGACCGCCCGTAGGCGGCTCGGCGTCCTGATTGAGGATGCCGGGCTTTACCCCAACCTTTCGGCACGGGAAAACTGTATGCTTAAGGCGATCGCACTCGGTCTCGACGAGGAGGAAAAGGCCGTTGACCGTGTTCTGGCGGAAACCGGTTTGCAGGATATGGGTACCAAAGCCTGCAAAAAATTCTCTATGGGCCAACGCCGCCGGTTAGGGTTGGCGCTTGCGCTGGTGGGCAGCCCGGATCTGCTGCTGCTGGACGAGCCGACCAACGGCCTTGACCCGGAGGGAATCCACGATGTACGCGCCCTGTTGACCCGCCTGCAGGCAGAGCGCGGTGTGACCATTGTGGTCAGCAGCCATATTTTGGGGGAACTTGAAAAGATTGCGACCTGCTACGGAATCCTGCGCACAGGAAAGATGGTGCGAGAGATTTCAGCCGCAGAGCTTGACGCCCAGTGCCGCGATTATATCGCCCTGCAGACAGCCGAGCCGCACCGTGCGGCGGCGCTGCTGGAAGAGCGCTTGCACCTGCACAATTATGAAGTGATGCCGGAAGGGGAAGTTCATATTTTTGACCCGGCTGACCCGGCGGCAATCACCGCAGCGCTGGCCGGCGCCGGGGTTCCGGTGCGGGGCATCGGCGTCCACCGCCAGAAACTCGAGGATTACTTCCTCTCTTTGATGGGAGGTCCGGCCGATGTTTGAATTGATCCGAATGGACCTGCGCAGGGCCTGCCGGCAGGGGTATCTGTTTATCGGCATGGCTCTGCTCATCGGGATGATGCTGCTCAGCTATGTGTTGATGCTTTTGGTTTCTAGCCCGGAAAACCTCAGTGAGATGGCCGCCCAGGGCGCCGAGGTGGTGGCAGATGACTATGCGCAGGCTGAGCGGATGCAAAACATGTCGGTGCTTGAATATCTGCACGGCATGCTGTTTAACGGCGCCATGTGGCTGCTGATGACGGCGGAACTGTCCGGCGTTTTCTGTACGGAAGATTTTACCCACGGTGCAGCCAAAAACATATTTTCGCTGCTGGGCAACCCCTGGCTCTACCTTGGGGCACGAGCTGTTTCGCTGCTTGTCATAGTGGCCGGCATCGAAGGCGCGCTCTTTCTGCTTGCGCTGGTATGCAAGCCTCTTTCAATCTTTCCCGCATGGGGCGGTACCGTGCTGGATTGGCTGCAACTTTACGGCAGTGGTTTGCTGCTGGGCTGGGCCATGTCGCTTTGCATGATGTTTGTCTCCATCCTTTTCCGGCGGGAAGGCGTGACCGTGCTGCTGGGCGTAATACTCGGCTGCGGCTTGCTGGTCTCGGCGTTGGGGCAGGTGTGCAGGGCGCTGGGGTGGCAGCCGCTGGAGCAGTGGACGATCTCGGCCCGCAGCCAGGCGGTTGGCCTGACCTTTGTACCGGCGGATTACGCCGTTACCCTGGCTGTCTGCGCCGGGTGGGCGGCTGTCTATCTGCTGGGCAGCCGGCTTGTACTGAGCTGGCGAGACCTGGCGTAAGGAGGGCTTATGTATAATCTGTTTCGCGCTGATTGGCGCCGCATGTGCAAAAGCCGTTGGCTGCTTGTCACCAGCTTTGGATATATTGCCGCGCTGGCGTGCGTCTATCTTATCCTTGTCTGTGTCTTTCACCCTTCGGTGCTTCCCGTTTTGCAAGGGCAGGGGGCGGTGATCGACGCTGCCCAGTGGGAGGAACTGGCAGGCCGCACCATGCTGGACTTCGTTTACCACATTTTGTATGATAGCAATTTGTGGTTGAGTTCTGTTGGCATCAGCGCCGGGCTTTTCTGCCTGGCTGATTATTCGGATGGCGCGGTCAAGAACATTCTGCCGATTCTCGGCGACGCCGGGCCATACCTCGGCGCGCGGGCGCTCTCGCTGCTGGTGCTGGCACTTGTACCGCAGACGGCGGTTTTCCTCTTCGCCATCCTGTGCAAACCGCTGACCGTGTTTGCGGACTGGGGCAGCCCGGCCGGCTGGGCGGTCCTGTATCTTGGGGGCACCCTGATCAGCTGGGCGGTGGCGCTTTGTGTACAGTTCCTGGCGCTGCTTTTGCGGCGAGAGTGGAGTATGGCGCTTGCGGTGGTTCTGCTTGGAAGCGGGATGGTGGCCCAGCTCGTCTCTTTCCTTGGGGTGCAGCTGGGGGTACCCTCGCTCGGACACTTTACGCTGTACGGGCTCGGCCGGCAGGTTAACCCTGAATTGACACTGCCGGCTTGCGCCGTACTGGCCGCGGCCTGCCTTGTCTGGGGGGCGCTGTACAGCGCGGCTGCCCATCTGGTGCTAGCTTTGCGGGACAGCGTCTGAATTTGCGGAAAGGGGAACAACCATGCTGTATCTGGTGCTTGCGGCGCTGGCGTTTGCAGTTTTGCTGCTTGGTATGCTGCTGATGCGGGTGCTGCGCCAGCTGAATGCCTGGGCCGACCTGTTGGAGGCAACCGATGAGGATTCGAACATCCGGCTGCCGGCGGAAGTGCGGCTGACTTCAGTGCTGCGGGCCTGCCGCGCAATCAACCGAAGGCTGGATAAAAGCCAGGCGCGCGCTTTGGATGCCCGCCGTGCCGGTGCCGAACTGCAAACCACGATGGCGGCGGTCAGCCATGATATCCGCACACCGCTTGCGGCAGCCAGCGGCTATCTGGAATTGCTGCGCGGTGAGCAGGACCCTGTGCGCCGCCAGCAGCACCTGACCGTCATCGCCCGGCGGCTGGCAGACCTGGAAACCCTGTTGGACGAACTGTTCCTGTACACCCGGCTCAATGCCGGCTCGGCTCCGCCGCTGGCCTGCCGGCCTATTGCAATCTGGCCGGCGCTCTGTGAGGCGCTTGCCGCGCTGTATCCTCAGCTCGAAGCGGCCGGCCTGGAACCTGCCCTTGATCTGCCCGACCAGTCGGGGAGCGTACAGGCAGACCCGGATGCATTTGGCCGGGTGCTTCGCAACCTGATTCTCAACGCCGCGCAGCACGGCGCGGGCAGCCTTTCAATCCGCTGGCAGTCAGGAAAGCTGCTCTTTGTAAACCCGGTGCCAGAACCCGCCGCGCTGAATCCCGACCATATCTTTGATCGCTTCTGGCGGGCGGACCCGGCCCGCCGCGGCGGCAGCGGCGGGGCAGGGCTGGGGCTGGCAATTGTGCGCCAGCTGACCGAGGCAATGGGCGGCACAGTTACAGCCAGTTTGCAGGGAAGTACTTTAACCATTTCGCTGGCGTTGCCGCCGGCTGCATAAACTGCACATCAAAAAGCCGCGCGGCTGCGCGGCTTTTTGATGTGCAGAAGAGAAAAATACTATTTCTTTTCCTCAATTTTGCAAAAAAGTGATTGACACATCACCCCAAGGCGGTATAATGAATTTTGTGTTTGTTCGATAAAAAGGCAATGGTGCCGCTGCGCAGTATAAGCTGCGGCGCGCCGCCGGGGCTGTGCGGTGCAGCCCAAGACAGGAGGACGTGTAAATGAATGAGTCGCTGGTTGTATCCCTGCAGGATATTGTTGTCGATTTTGACGGCGAGCGTATCCTGGACGGCCTCTCGCTCGATATACATGACAAGGAGTTTGTTACGTTCCTGGGGCCTTCGGGCTGCGGAAAAACCACAACTCTGCGCGTGATCGCCGGCTTTTTGTCCCCGCGCTCCGGCCGTGTTCTGTTTGACGGCAAGGATATCACAAACCTGCCGCCCTACAAGCGTCAGGTCAATACGGTGTTCCAGAAGTACGCGCTCTTCCCGCATCTCAATGTGTTTGAAAATGTGGCGTTTGCACTGCGGCTGCGCAAGCTGCCCGAAGACCAGATCCGCTCCAAGGTGCTTGAAATGCTGGAAACAGTCGGCCTTAAAGGCTTTGAGCGCCGCAGCATCCACCAGCTTTCGGGCGGTCAGCAGCAGCGGGTGGCAATCGCCCGCAGCCTGGTCAACTCACCGCGTGTGCTGCTGCTTGACGAACCGCTCGGCGCGCTGGACTTAAAGCTGCGCAAGGAGATGCAGCTTGAGCTCAAGCGCCTGCAGCGGGAGATGAACATCACTTTTGTCTATGTCACCCATGACCAGGAGGAAGCCCTGACCATGTCCGACACGGTCGTCGTTATGAACAAGGGCAAAATCCAGCAGATCGGCAGCCCCGAAGATATTTATAATGAGCCGCAGAACGCCTTCATCGCGAACTTTATTGGTGATTCCAATATTGTGGATGGCATTATGCTGAAGGATTTCCTTGTGAGCTTTGCCGGGCACGAGTTTACTTGCGTGGATCGCGGATTCCAGCGCAATGAACCGGTGCAGGTTGTTGTTCGGCCGGAAGATGTTGTGATCGTGCCGCCTTCGGCTGGCATGCTGACCGGCCTTGTGCGGGAAGTTATCTTCAAAGGCGTCCATTTTGAGATGCATGTCGATGTTGAGGGCAAGGAATGGCTGATCCATTCAACCCAGGCCAGCCAGCCCGGGGAATGGATCGGTATGAACATCGGCCCTGATGAGATTCACATCATGGCAAAAGAGGAGGTCTGACGCCGCATGATCCGTTCCAAAGCTTCCCGCTGGGCGGCGGCGCCCTATCTTGTCTGGATGGCCGCCTTTATTGTGGTTCCTCTCTTCATTGTGATCTGGTACGCGCTGACCAACAGCGAGGGACAGCCAACGCTGGAAAACCTCGCCGCCATCGGGCGGTATTCTTCGGTCTTTGCGCGCAGTCTGCTGCTCGCGGCCGAGGCAACCATCATCTGCCTGGTGCTGGCTTTTCCGGTTGGGTATTTTCTGTCCCGCCTGCGGGCGAACAAGCAGCACATCATGCTGATGCTCGTCATGCTGCCAATGTGGATGAACTTTCTGCTGCGTACCTATGCCTGGATGACTCTGCTTGAGCGAAACGGCCTGATCAACCGGCTGCTTGGCCTGTTTGGCCTGGGCCCGGTCGAGATGATCAACACTTCGGGCGCGGTTGTGCTTGGCATGGTGTATAACTACCTGCCCTATATGATTCTGCCGCTTTATACGGCGATGACCAAAATTGACGATTCGGTGATTGAGGCGGCGCAGGATCTTGGCTGCAACACCTTCAAGGTGGTTACCAGGGTTTTGATCCCTCTGTCCGGCCCCGGTATCGCCACCGGCATTACGATGGTGTTTGTGCCGGCGGTGTCCACCTTTATCATCAGCCGGATGCTTGGCGGCGGTTCCAATCTGCTGATCGGCGATTTGATCGAACTGCAGTTCCTCGGCAATTCTTACAATCTCAACCTCGGCTCGGCAATGAGTCTGGTGCTTATGGTGATTGTGCTGCTCTGTATGAGCTTTACTTCAAGTTTTGATGAATCCGAAATGGAGGGCGTGATGTAATGAAAACCCAACACAAGCGCCTGTTGCAGCGCACTTATATTGTGCTGATTTTCGGCTTTATGTATCTGCCCATCGCGGTGCTCATCGCGTACAGTTTCAACGAAAACCGCAGCCGTGCCGTCTTCACCGGTTTTACGCTGGATTGGTACCGCAGCCTTTTCCACAATGAAATGATCCTTTCGGCGCTGGGGCTGTCCATCGTTCTGGCAGTCGTTTCGTCAGTGGTGGCGACGGTGCTTGGCACGCTGGCGACAATTGGGATCAATGCGATGGGACGGCGCGCCCAGCTGGTTATCAACAACATCAGCTATGTGCCGGTTGTCAACCCTGAAATCATCACCGGCGTTTCGCTTATGCTGATGTTCGTGCTGCTGCAGCGTGCCGGCCTTGGCGGTGAAGGCGGTATCTTTGGCTGGGCGACGCTGCTGGTTGCCCATATTACCTTCAATGTCCCCTATGTCATCTTCAATGTGGCGCCCAAACTTCGCCAGTTGGACGCAAGCCTGTACAATGCAGCGCTTGACCTGGGCTGCACGCCTTCGCAGGCTTTCTTTAAGGTGATTCTGCCGCAGCTTACACCGGCGATTCTGTCAGCCTTTTTGATCTGCCTGACCTACTCGATCGATGATTTCATGATTTCCTATTTCAATTGCGGTACCATGCAAACGCTGCCGATTGCCATTTACTCAATGACCCGTCGCCGTGTCAGCCCTGAGATCAATGCGCTCTCCGCCGTGATGTTCCTTGTGATCCTTTCGATTATCCTGGTTTCGAACGCGATGGATGGGCGCGCCTACCGCCGCAACCAGGCCGCGATCCGCAAAAGCGCGGCTGAAGCGTAAAGGAGGCGGGGGAAGATGAAGAACTTCAAACTGTGTGCGACGCTGGCCGCAGCGGTTCTGCTGTGCGCCGGCGCCCTGCCTGCCCGCGCGGCCGGCCCCATCACGGTAGGAGAGGATATCATCGTCTCGGGAGATTACGACTGGGACCGTTTGGCCGCAGAGAACATCACCCTTAACGTCTACAATTGGGGGCTTTATATTTCAGACGGCTCGGATGAAAGCGTCGATGTCCTTTCCGCTTTTGAAGAACTGACCGGAATCCATCTGAACTATACGACTTTTGATTCCAATGAAAGCCTGTATGCCAAGATGAAGTCGGGCGGCGCAAGCTATGACGTCATTGTGCCGTCAGATTATATGGTGGGCCGGCTCATTGCCGAAGATATGCTGGCCCCGCTCGATTATGATAATATCCCAAACATTGCCGCAATCGGGGAAGAGTACCTCGGCTGGGACTTTGACCCTGACAATACCTATAGCGTACCGTATATGTGGGGGACAACAGGTCTGATCTATAATACGACGATGGTAGAGGAAGCCCCCACAAGCTGGTCGGCGCTGTGGGATGTGCAGTATGCCAACAACGTATTGATGTTCAACAATTCCCGCGATGCCTATGCGATTGCCGCCAAAAAGCTCGGCCTTTCCTTGAACCCGGCAAGCGTAGAAGAAGTCGATACTGTCATGCAGGAACTGCAGGCCCAGAAATCGGTTGTGCAGGCCTATGTTATGGACGAAATTTTTGACAAGATGGAAGGGGGAGAGGCGGCTCTGGCCCCCTACTATGCCGGGGATGCGCTGACCATGATCGCCGACAACCCCGACCTTGCCTTTGTACACCCGGAAGAGGGCGTCAACTTCTTTGTTGACAGCATGTGTATCCCGGCGACCAGCCGCAACAAAGAAGCGGCTGAAATCTTTATCAATTATATGTGCGAAACTTCGGTTGGCGCTGCCAACTGCGATTATATCGGGTACTCCACCCCGCTGACGGCAGTTTGGGAACAGCTTGATGACGACCTTAAGTACAGTCCGATAGCTTATCCGGGCGAAGAAGTTATGTCCAAAGCCGAGGTCTTTACCACACTGCCCGATGATGTCAACGCTGAGATGGACGCCCAATGGAGCGAAATGAAAAGCTATGACGAAAACGGCAACGGCTGGATGGTGATTTTGTTCCTGGTTGCCGCAGTGCTGCTTTCAGGCTTCAACATTTGGCGGAAAGTGCGCCGGAAAATGCGCGATGAATATTGAACCCTACCCCAAGGAGACAGACCAATGCCCCAAGACATGACCGAATTTACCGAGAAATTTCAGGTCTACCGCCACGACGGAGACTGCTTTGGCCAGGTGCAGCCGGCATCCATGCTGCGCTATGCCCAGCAAATTGCGGGCGAGCATGCGATTTTGCTGGGCCTGAACGATGCGCTGTACGCCCGCACCCATACGGCCTATGTATTGGTCAAACAGGCGCTGCATTTTGATCGGGTTCCCCGTGTGGACGAGTATCTGACCCTTGTCACCAAACCGGAAGCCCTCAAACGTGCGGTGAACAAACGCATTACAATGGTCTATGACGAACAGAAGGCGCTAATTGCCACGGTAGACAGCCGCTGGGTGCTGATTGATACGGACAAGCGGATGATTCTGCGCAAGCACCCGGAAGAGTTTGCCTCCGCCCATTGGGCTGCCCAGGTGCCGGAAGAACTGCCGATGAAGATGGAAAAAGCCGGCCCTGAAGACTGTGAAGCAGAGGGACTGTACACGGCTTCCTATAGCCAGTGCGATATGAACGGGCATATGAACAACGCCCGGTATATTGATGTTGTCTGCGATGCGTTGCCGGCCGGCGTGCTGGATGCGGCGTATGTGCAGGATCTTGTGATCTACTATCATAAAGAGGTGCCCCGCGGTGGGCAGTTTGCACTGCGCCGTGCCCAGACAGCCCCGCGACAGTGGTATTTTGCAGGCGATCAACAGGGAAAGTGCTGCTTTGAAGCCAGCCTGACGCTTGCACCGCGCAGATAAGGGGGAAGAGCAGGGCACCGAAATAAATGGTTACAACTTTTTTACAACTTTTCCTTTGTAATCACTTGACATCTGGTTTCAAAACGGTTACAATTTAGTTGCAAGCAAAGCTAATCCCACTTTTTCATGTGTTCTTCTCCTCCTTTCTCCGGCCCCCGCCTTCCCTCAGGCGGGGGCTATTTTTTTCGATAGACAGCGGCGCAGCTGCTGCTTAAAAAGATCCTGCCCGATGCTATGCCGGCAGGATCTTTTTGAACAAATTATAAAGCTTTGGAAAACCTATTGCATTTCCCCATATTATATGTTATATAATATACAACAAGATGCAACATTGCAAGAAACACGGCTTGTCTGTGTTGGAAAGGAGGGCCGCATGACCTTTACCTCCAGCGCGGCGCTGTTGGATGCTATTGTACTGGCGGTTGTCTCACGGGAAAAAAACGGTACCTATGGGTACCGGATTACCCAGCAGGTCAAAGAAGTGCTTGATCTGTCTGAGTCAGCGCTGTATCCGGCATTGCGCCGGCTGCAAAAAAATGACTTCCTAACCGCCCACGATGAAGTAGTCAACGGCCGGAACCGCCGCTATTACGAACCGACCGCCAAAGGCCTGCAACAGCTGGATGTCTACCGAGCAGAGTGGAAAGACTACAGCGAAAAAGTGAATCTGTTGTTTGGGGGGAAATCACAATGACCAAGTATGAATACCTTGCCGAGCTCGAGCGGCTGCTTTCCGCTTTGCCGGAACAGGAGCGCCGCGATGCGATGAACTATTATGAGGAATATTTCGTTTCCGCCGGCCCCGAAAAAGAGGCCGAGGCCATCCATGAATTGGGAACGCCGCAGCAGGTTGCCCGCAAAATTTTGGAGGAAGCCGGCGTCAACCCGGGCGACCAGGCAGCCGGCAACCCGATTTATGCCGCTGCGCAGCCGTCTGGTCGTCGTAAGCTGTCCACGCCGATGATTGTGTTGCTGGTCGTTGTGGCGGTTCTGGTGGTTGTTCCTATCATTGTTGGTTTGTTGGGAGGCCTGGCGTTTGGCAGCTTTACAGCCCAGACCACCGCGGCGGTTGAAAGCGAGCCGGTTGCCGGTCCCTCGGGCGGTTCGGCCGAAAGCCTTCCGCAACCAACGGCCGGCAGCGGCACCGCAGAAACCGCATCCAACGGTACGGTTTCTCTCGGGGCCGATCTGCGCAAACTGGAAATAGATATCTATAACGTTGATCTGACTGTCGAAGTCGATCCGGGCGTTGCAGGGCCGGTTGTTTCCGCCCCCGAGCTGCCGCAGGACCAGGTGGTTGTGCGGCGTGAAAGCGATGGGGAGCTCAAGCTCTATCTTGGCAATCGCGATGACCTCAGAAACCAGGGAACCCTGATTCCGGTCCCGGCAACCCTGACCCTGCCGGCAGACGTATCCACCAAGGATATGGATTTTGAGCTGTATGCAGGCAGTGTTTCAATACCGGATCTTACGTTGCAGGAACTGGATATCAGCGTCAGCGCCGGAGAGGTAACGCTGGGCGCGATGGAAGCGCAGTCGATCGATATTGAGACCAATGCGGGCTCGGTGGTTGCAACCGCCCTCACGGCGAATGAGGTGGACCTTGGAACCAACGCAGGCTCCATCGAAGTGGAATCGGTCACGGCCGGTTCCGCCGGGATGGAAACCAACGCCGGTGGAATCACGGTTAACCGGCTCGAAGCCAGCCGTGAAGGGGAATTTGATGTTCGTGCCGGCACCATGCAGGTGGGACTGGCTGGTCAGGAAACCGAGTATAATCTGATTGCGGATATTACCGGCGGCAGCCTGAATTATGGCGCGCAGACCTATTGGAACACGGAGATTCGCGGCCAGGGCACTGGAATGATAACGCTCGAAATCGACGTAGCGGCCGGCGATGCAACGTTCAGTTTTGTCGGATGAGCACGGAATGGATTGCGATTTTGTATAAAAAAGCGAGGATGGTCCTCTAACGCGGGGGCCATCCTCGTTTTTTGGTTGGCGGTGAACAGCCATGAAGTGATAGGGCGAAGGAGTGCAGGATTGCCTGTGCACCGCTTTGGCGGGTTGTCGCAAAAGAAGGTGCACTTTTTGATTGTGTGCTATGCCTATTTCGCAGGGGGCCCGCATATAGATGCAACGAAAACCCGCAGAGTTACATTGCATGGAGGGAGGACCTGCATGATGGAGTTGAAGGTGGAAAACAACACGCTGGCCGCCTATGGCGGCCGGTGGGAAACACGGCTGGAACTGCCGGTAGAAACCGAAATACTGATCCCGGATTATCTGCCCGCGGTGTTTAAGATCGTCAAGTGTATGATTGAACCGGTTGTTTTGCACAATGCGGTGGCCGGGGCCCGCTGGCAAGGGGATGGATATCTGCGCTGTACGGTACTTTATCAATCCGATGAAGCCGGCGCGCGGCTGTGGCGCACCGAACAGAAATTTTCCTTTGAAAAAACGGCCGAGCTACCCGCCGGCCGGTATGCAGCCGGGCCTGCCCAGATCTGGGGTGAAGTGGAATACTGCAACTGCCGCGCGATTAGTGAGCACCGAATTGATCTGCGCGGGGCCTATACGCTCTGTGTTGCAGCGCTGGCAGTTCAGGAGCATGAACTGCCGGCAGCCTTGTCTGACTGCGGTATTGAACAGCGGCCGCTGACGCTGTCTGGTGTGGTGCTGTCGGCTGCGTCCGAAAAAACTTACACGGCGCAGGCAAGTTTTCCGCTCCCCGGCGCAGGGGAGGCAATTCTTTCGATGGGAGGCTGCTTTATACCGCAGGGGGTAACGGTACAAAACGGACAGATCAGCTGCCAGGGGATCTTGCGGCTTGAGATTGTCTGGCGAGGCGAAGGGGAGGAAACTTTTACGGTAAGGCAAAAAGAACAGCCGGTCCAGCTGACAATGGATGTGGAAGGGGCTGCCGAAGGGGATGACTGCACCTGTTGGGGAGAGGTGCTTTCCGCCAGCCTGGCCGCACCGGAAGGCAATGAAACGGACCCGACAATGACGGCTACCTGGATGCTGCACGCCGAGCTTTGGCGCCCGGTTGCCTGCAGCGCCATTGCGGATGCGTATTCGACGCTGTGTGAGACAACGGTGACCACCGTGGATTGTCAACTGCTGCACAAGCAGGCTGCGCTGGACCTGACGGTGCCGGTCGTGGTGGAAGACGAGCTGCCCGACCCTGACTTGGTTGTGTATGGCTGTTTTGTAACACTCGGCGCTGTCGGGGCCACCCGCTGTGAAGCTGCCGGCGCACCGCCAGCCACCGGGCTGGTCGGCAAAGGTGTGGCGCATCTGCTATGCGCTGACGGCCGCGGCGAGATGGCCTGCTACGACAAACCGTTCAGCTATCAGCTTCCGGAAACCTGGCCCGGGGAACCCGGTGTCTTTTTGCCGCGGATGGGGGTTCATGTGAGCCAGGTAAATTCCGGACGCAACGGAACCAAGATGCGCGTGGATCTGGAGGTGGCGGTTCACGGGCTGCTCCTGCAGGTGCAGAGCTGCCCGGTCGTGTCGGATGTGGCGCTGGGGGAAGAGTTTACCGATAAGGCGGAAGGCCCGGCGCTTTATCTCTATTATGCCCGTGCAGGCGAACGCTTGTTCGACATTGCAAAGCGTTACCATGCCCGTGCCGGAGACCTGCTTGCCGCAAACAAACTGAACACCGAGGACGAGGCCCCGCAGACCACAGCCGAACCCGTCTGCCTGCTGGTTCCGGCCGCGCTTTAAGAAAGGGGAGAGACGCCTTGACCCAGGAACAAATTTATCAAACCATTGCCAAGCGCACGGGCGGTGATATTTATATCGGCGTTGTGGGGCCGGTGCGCAGCGGAAAAAGCAGCTTTATCAAGCGGTTCGCCGAACTGATGCTGCTGCCTCATATCCAAAGTGAAGCGCTGCGCAGCCGCGCCAACGATGAACTGCCGCAATCGGCGGCCGGACGCACCATCATGACAACCGAGCCCAAGTTTATACCGGAGCAGGCTGTCGAAATCGAGCTCAAGGGGGGCGGGCATTTCCGCGCACGGCTCATTGACTGTGTCGGCTATATGGTGGAGGGGGCGCTGGGCCATGAGGAAGACGGTGCGCCGCGCCTTGTCAAAAGCCCCTGGTACGATAAGGCCGTGCCGTTTGACCTTGCGGCCGAAACAGGCACTCGCCGCGTGATACGAGAGCACGCTACAATCGGCCTGGTGATGACGACAGATGGCTCGATTGCCGACCTGCCGCGAGAGGCGTACCTTGATGCCGAACATCGCATCATCGATGAACTTGAACAGATCGGCAAGCCCTATCTGATCCTTTTGAACTGTACCGAGCCCCACAGCGAGGCCAGCCGGACGCTGGCGGCCCGGATGCAGGAAGGGTATGGCCGCCCGGTCGTACCGATCAACTGCCTGGAACTGACAGCCGCCCAACTGGATGAAATTCTGCAAAAATTGTTATACGAATTTCCCGTGCAGGAGATGGCAATCCAGATGCCTGCCTGGGTGCCGATGCTGGAGCCGGGCCACTGGCTGCAAAGCGCCATCTATGAAGCGCTGCTGGCTTATGCGACCCGCGTGCAGAAGATGGGGGATGTGCGCGCCCAGCTGCCGCTTGACTGCGAGTATGTGACAGGTACGGCCCTGACCGGTATGGATCTGGCAACCGGCAGCGCCCAGCTGCGGGTGAGCCTGGCGCCGGCAATGTTTTACAAAATCCTTGGCGAGCAGACCGGCCTGGATATTGTGGACGAAGCGAGCCTGCTGCCCTGTGTGGTGGAACTGGCCCGCGCCAAGCGTGCCTATGAAAAAATCCAGGGCGCCCTGGCCCAGGTGGATGCGACCGGGTACGGTATTGTGATGCCGGGGCTGGAGGAACTCAAACTGGAAGAACCCGAGATTGTCCGCCAGGGCGGACAATATGGTGTGCGGCTTTCGGCAAGCGCGCCTTCACTGCATATCATGCGGGCAACCATTCATACCGAGCTTTCCCCCACCGTCGGCAGTGAAGAACAGGGGGAGGAACTGATCCGTGATCTGCTCAAAGATTTTGAGAACGACCCGGGTAAACTGTGGAGCACCAATATATTTGGCAAAAGCTTGAATGAACTTGTCAACGAAGGCTTGCAGGCCAAACTGCTGCATATGCCGCAGGCGGCCCGCAACCGGCTGCAGGTGACGCTGGAGCGCATCATTAACGAAGGATGTGACGGATTGATTTGCATTTTGCTGTGAAAGGAGGAACGAAGATGCGCCCCACGGTTTGGCCTGACCGCACGGCCCGCAGGCGTCGCCGCGCAAGGGCGGCCGCCGAGGAAGCGCTGCGGGAGACTTATCGCGCATTGCGCGCCAATGACCACGCCTTTCAAACCGCCCAGGATTGGTTTGTGATCGAACAGCTGATCTTTGAACATGCGGCGCTGGAATGCCGCTGCCGGGCGCTGTTGCGTGAACTCAGAGGGAGGTGAAGCGGTATGCCTCCGGTTTGGACAGCGGTTGGCGTCTGTTGCCTGGTCATTGTGCTGCGTGCGGCCGCCGCGCAGCGGCACACGGTGCGTGCCTTGCTGACAAGCGCGTTGTGTGGGGCTGCCGGGCTTGCGGCGGTTTCCCTGCTGACGCCCTGGACCGGTGTGCGCCTGCCGGTGAATGCTTTTACCGGCGGTGTGGCGGCGGTGCTGGGGCTGCCCGGCGTTATTCTTATGCTGTTGCTGCCCTGTTTTTTGTAACGCGCTGTTTATGATTTTGCAGAAAAAAGCCCGCACCCCCTGTTTTGAGGTGCGGGCCTTTTTTGCAAAGAAACGACTGGACCGTAAGCCGGGTTCTGTACTAAACGACGATCTATCTTGACCTTGCGTTGCCGCAAGGCTCCGCGCGCGGGCCGCAGGGGTCCGCAGCGCATGCCATCTCCGGGACGTGCGAGGCTTCCACATATGTCCCATACGGATGTTGCTTCTGACAGGGTTTACATAGCCGCAAAGTCGCCAGTGCGCTGGTGAGCTCTTACCTCGCCTTTCCATCCTTACCGCCTCAATGGGCGGCGGTTTCTTTCTGTTGCACTTTCCCTGGGGTCACCCCCGGCTGCCGTTAGCAGTTGCCATGCCTCTGAGAAGCCCGGACTTTCCTCAGGGCGGTCGCTGTTGCCATCGCCGCCCCGCCGCCGTATGTTCCACTCGTTTACGCACTAATTTATACCACATCTATGAAATTTTGGCAAGCCCTTTGCAAGGAATGCTGCTTTATGCTATAATAACAACCGTATATGTGTGGGAAAGGGGTGTGCGTTTTGCCGTGGCTGCGCTTCTCGGTGCCGGCGTCGGCAGACGGCCAGCGCCTTGGCGTGTTTTTGCGCACGCGGGGGGTGAGCGCCTCCTGCATCAAAGCGGTCAAGCACCAGGGCAATGGCTTTTTTGCTGATGATGCCCCCCTGCACACCGACCAGCCGGTTCATGCCGGGCAATGCGTTGCCTTTGCACTGCCGCCGGAGCCGCCCACTTCGGTTGAACCCCAGCCTGTCCCGTTTGAGACGGTGTATGAGGATGACTTCGCCGCTGTGGTAGATAAGCCCGCCGGTCTTGCCGTGCACCCCACTCTCAATTATCCTGACGCCACGCTTGCGAACGGGTGGCTGTACCGCCTTGCCGGGCAAGGCCGCACCGGCGTGTTTCGCCCGGTGAACCGGCTGGATAAAAACACAAGCGGGCTGGTGCTGCTGGCACAAAACGCGTTTGCCGCGCCGCTGTTGGCCGCATCGGCTGCAAAATGCTATCTGGCCCTGGCTGAGGGGAATATCGAACCCGGTCCGCATACGGTGGATGCGCCGATTGCGCGCCGCGGCGATACAATTATCGGCCGGTGTGTGCGTCAGGACGGCAAGCCCAGCCTCACAAAGCTGTGGGCGTTGGCCTCTGCCGGCGGCCACACGCTGATTGCCTGCCGCCCCGTGACGGGCCGAACCCATCAGATTCGGGTCCATATGGCATACCTGGGCCATCCGCTGGCTGGGGACACCCTGTACGGTGGCCATACAGCACTGATACAGCGCCATGCCTTGCACTGTGCGATTCTTACTTTTCATGATCCGGTCACATCGGCGCCTCGCTGGTTTGCCAGCCCGGCGCCGGGGGATCTGCATACCGCGCTGTGCAGCTGCGGGCTGCCTTCTGGTGCAGAGCTGTTCAAGCTTCTCAAAGCACTGCCGGCGGAATTTTCCCTTGGCATGGAAACACGCGCAGACGGCGTGGAAAGGAGCACCCTTTGAAACCTTCACCCCTGGAAGATAAACCGAAACATCGAAACACCGGCGCCAGCCGCTGGCAGGTTCTGATGGACCAGCTGTCCATTCAGCGTACGGTGCGTTCCTGGCGGCGCAGGACGCGCAAGCAGGCCCGCCGGCATAAGCTAAGCCGGCTGATAGAGCGGCTGCCCCATGCCAGGCTGATTGGAGATATTCTGTACCAGATTGGTTTCTGGTTTGAGTATATGCTGATCTGTGCCGGTCGCAGCGTTATGAAAACATGCAGGGCTGTCGCCATGCAGGCGGGCCGGCTGATGTTGCTGATCCTGCGACCGTTCCTGCTGGGGATTATCACCCTATGGACCGACCTGACCGAGCCGTTTCGCCGGTTCAGATCCGGCATGCGGCATATCGGTGAACTTTCGGAAGTTTTGCCGACGGAGAGCGACCGTGAGATTCGCAAAGAAAAGTTCCGGTATTTTCGCCGTGGCACAAAACTGTATTTGCCGGTGGCGCTTAATGCGTTGTCCTACCTGCTGCCGGTTACGGCGTGTGCTGCGCTTGTCTATATCGTTCACAACCAGCTGAATAACCAGTACATACTGGAAGTGCAGGTCGGCGGTGAAACGGTTGGTTTTGTTTCAAGCGAGCAGGTGTTTGAAAATGCCAGCGACGATGTGCAGAACCGCATCAACACTGCAAAAAGCGTGATGGAGGCCAGCGGCAATACGACCACGGACGATCAGTGGTCGATTGAGCCGAGTTATACCCTTACAGTGGGTACCCAGACCATGACCGAAGGAGAGGTGGCGAACGCCATTCTGAGCACGACCAGTGCTGAGGTGACGGAAGGAACCGCTGTGTATGTAGATGGGAACCTGCAGTTTATTCTCAATGACGGCGACCATCTGCGGGCTTATCTCGAGGCCATCAAAGCGCCCTATGAACAGTCTTCTGATTCCGATGCGCGGGTAAGTTTTGTACATGACATCTCTTTGGTGGATGGCGTATACCTGCAAAACTCACTGACCACCTATGAGGAGGTTCTGCGGGCGCTCAATGAAGGCGGCGGTACGCAGACCTATACGGCTTCGGCAGGCGATACGGTTCAGACCGTGCTGGACGCAAGCGGCGTTTCCTGGGATTCGCTGGCTGCCCTGAACCCGGAATTGACCGATACCGAGCAGGAACTTGAAGAAGGCCAGCAGGTGATTACCGGTGTGGCTTCCCCGGACTTGCTGCAGGTGAAAGTGATTGTGCGGGACAGCTATACGAGCGAAATCCCCTACGACACAGTCGAAACTGAGAGCAGCGATTATGACTTCGGCGAGACGGTTGTCACAACCGAAGGCCAAAACGGCCTGCAGGAAATCACGCAGGATCTGACCTATATTGACGGCACCTTGACCGAAATCAGTACGGTATCGGTTGAAACGCTGATTGAGCCGGTGACCGAATATATAACCCGGGGCACCCACCTGCAGAGCGGTATGACCGCCAGCTATGGCACCGGGGAATGGATGTGGCCGGTGCCGCAGTATACCTATGTAAGCCGCTGGATGAGTTCTTACCACAATGGCGCTGATATCTGTGCGCCTTATGGTACGCCGATCTATGCCTCGGATTCGGGCGAGGTTGTTACGGCCGGCTCCCATTGGAGTTATGGCAACTATGTTGTGATTGACCATGGGAACGGCTGGACCACGCTTTACGGGCATATGTCGGCCTTGGGATGCAGTGTGGGGCAGGCGGTTGAGCGCGGTGACATCATTGGTTATGTGGGGTCCACCGGTGTTTCCACCGGCAACCACTGCCATTTTGAGATGCGGCACAATGGCGCGCTGGTCAGCGCCCAGAGTTTCTTTAGCGGTATGTAACGGCATGCAACACTCTGACCAAAAGAAATTTGCCGGCGCCAGAGTTTTTGCCCAAACTATGCAAATACTAAACCTGGTACTTTTCAAATGAAACTGCAAGGTGTATAATAATTAGAATGAGCGTGGCTTGCCTCCAGGGAGGCCGAGCTGCCGGGAGCTGAACCGCTGCGTTTTTTGCGGCTGGTATAGCCCTTCCGCCCTGACCCTGACAGGGGCAGAGACTGCGGTCAACGCAAAGGAGCGTCACCACTTGGAAAAGTTTGTTATTCGTGGAGGCAAGGCCCTTTCGGGCGATGTTCTCATCGGCGGTGCCAAAAATGCCGCTGTTGCCATCCTGCCGGCCACTATTCTGGCAGCGGACAAGTGTCTGATTGAAAACCTGCCCTGTATCAGCGATGTGATGGCATCCCTGCAGATCCTGAGCGAGCTTGGGGCAGGCATCCGCATGATCAGCAAAAATACCTATGAAATTGATACCACCCACATTGACTGCACCGAGGTTTCCAATGAACTTTCGCGGCAGATGCGGGCAAGCTATTACTTTCTGGGCGCGCTGCTCGGCCGGTTCGGAGCCGGGCAGGTGGCGATGCCCGGCGGGGACAACCTGGGCCCGCGGCCGATCGATCAGCATCTGAAAGCATTCACTGCGCTGGGGGCATCCGATTCGGTAGAATATGGAATGATCCGCGTTCATTCCGATCATCTGACCGGCGGCCACGTCTTTTTTGACACGGTATCGGTTGGTGCAACAATGAATGCGATGCTGGCGGCCGTGATGGCGGATGGGCAGACGATCCTTGAGAATGTCGCCCGCGAGCCGCATATTGTGGATCTTGCCAACTGTTTGAACATGATGGGGGCGGATATTCACGGGGCCGGTACCGATGTGATTAAAATCCGGGGCGTGAAACAACTGCATGGCTGTCATTATTCGATCATCCCGGATCAAATTGAAGCCGGCAGCTATATGGTTGCTGCAGCTATTACCAAAGGGGATGTGATGCTGCACAACGTCATTCCCAAACATATGGAACCGATTTCGGCCAAGTTGCGCGCCGCCGGCTGTGTGGTGGAGGAGTTTGACGATACAATGCGGATCACTCGTACCGGCCCGCTGAAGCCCCTTAAGATCAAAACGATGCCCCACCCCGGCTTCCCGACCGATATGCAGCCGTTGATGACGGTTTTGCTCTGCCTTGCCGAAGGTACCTCTATTGTGACAGAAGGCATCTGGGAAAACCGTTTCCGCTATGTGGATGAATTGATCCGCATGGGCGCAAGCATTCAGGTGGACGGCCAGGTGGCGGTTATTGAAGGCGTCAAGAAGCTGAGCCCCGCGCCGCTGCGCGCACTGGATTTGCGTGCCGGGGCGGCCATGGTCATGGCGGCCCTTGCGGCGGATGGCGTCAGCGAAATTGACGAAACCGCGCATATTGAGCGCGGCTATGAGAATATTGTGGAAAAGCTGCAGGCGCTCGGCGCAGACATCCGCCGTGTGGATACACCTGTGAACGCCGTTACCCGCGCAATGTGACAGGGGCGGCAAATGGCATTATTTACAACACTTTATTCGGGTTCCTCCGGAAATTGCGGCCTGGTGCTGCAGGATGGGCGGTACCTGCTGATTGACATGGGCAAAAGCTGCCGCACCACGTTGCGTGCGCTGAAAAGCCTGGGGTTGGCGGTTTCCGACTGCGAAGGAATCTTGATTACGCATGAGCATGCGGATCATGTCAGCGGGTTGGATACCTTTCTCAAACATTACAGTGTGCCGGTCTTTGCCGGCGCCGATACGCTGGATGCGCTTGATTCCCGCGGGGTGATTCCGCCCGCCGTGGATGCGGTGGCGATTGACGGCCGCACAGAAGAGATCGGCGGCTTTATGGTACATGCCTTTCCCACCAGCCACGACGTGCCATGTTGCGGGTACCGCATCCGAACGAGGGACGGCCATACAATGGCCCTGGCAACCGACCTTGGGATTGTGACGCCGGTGGTGGCGCAAAATCTGGCTGGCTGCGACCTTGTGGCGCTTGAGGCAAACTATGATGCGTTCAGCCTGCATGGCGGCCCGTACCCCTACTACCTCAAGGTGCGGATTGCGAGCGATCGCGGCCATTTGGACAACAAGGCCTGTGCGGCTGAGATTTTGGAATTGATTCAGGATGGCTGTAAAAAGTTTGCGCTTTGCCACCTTAGCCAGACAAACAACAGCCCTGAGCTGGCAATGACCACTGTATACAACGTTTTGCTTTCGGCGGGGGTCCAGCCCGGGCGGGATGCCGTTATCCAGGCAATGTGCCGCAACGAGGTCAGCCCGTACATAGAATTTTGAGAAAATGCGCCGCGCGCCGTACCATTTTGGGGTATGACGCGCGTTTTCATACAGCAAGACAAAGAAGGGGACTATGCAAAATATTGATTTGATCTGTGTGGGAAAGCTCAATGCGAGCTATTTTGCTGAAGGGGTGGCGGAATATCAAAAGCGCCTGGGCGGGTTCTGCCGATTCCGGATTTTGGAATTGCCCGAAGCGCCGCTGCCGGATAAAAATGTGAATCAGGCCCAGATTGACAAGGCACTGGAAAAGGAGGGCAAAGCAATTTTGGCGGCGGTGCGCAAAGGCGCCTGCCTTGTGGCGCTGTGTGTGGAAGGCAAACAGGTTTCCAGTGAAGAACTGGCTGCTATGATCGCCCGGCGCGCCGGCAGCGGGGCCGGGGATATGGCTTTTGTGGTTGGCTCTTCGCATGGTTTGTCACCTGCCGTGAAAGCGGCCGCCCAAGCAAAAGTTTCGCTTGGGCGTATCACATTGCCCCACCAATTGGCCCGCCTTGTGCTTGTTGAACAGCTTTACCGTGCCTGTACGATCAATGCGGGTATGAAGTATCATAAGTAAAACCCACAAAGCCCCACCGGCTTAAGCCGGTGGGGCTTTGTGGGTTTGGGCGAACACCCGAAAAAGAAAGGAGCCGGAAATATCAGTATTTCAAAGCTTCCAGATTCTCGCAATAGGGGTTGTCCACGGCATTGGTCATCGGGGCCTGCGCCTTGTATTTGGTCAGCATGGCGGCGCTGCGCGCAGGATCAGCCAGGGTGCCGGCGCCAGCAATGCAGCCACCGGGGCAGGCCATGCCTTCCAGCAGGTAGCCGTTGTACTTACCGGCTTTGGCCATCATCATCATCTTGCGGCAGTCTGCCAGACCCTGGGCCGAAGCAACCTTAACCTCACGGTCAGGGTCGATCTTATGGATCGCGTTGACCACAGCCTGTGCTACGCCACCCGAAACGGCAAAGCCGCGGCCGTCGCCGCTCGCTTCGTCAAAGTTGTCGTTGGGGTCATCCGGCAGAGACTTGAAGTCAACTTCCTTCGCCTCAAACAAGCCCATCAACTCTTCAAAGGTCAGCACAAAATCGACCTCGCTGCGGACGGAACGACGGCTGGCTTCCAGCTTTTTGGCCGAGCAGGGGCCAACAAAGCAGATGCGGGCGTCTTTGTCCTTCTTCTTGATCAGGCGGGCGGTGAGAACCATCGGGGTCATTGTCATGCTGATGCATTCAGCATAATCGGGGAAGAGTTTCTTGGCCATTACGCTCCAGGCCGGGCAGCAGGAAGTGCCCATGAAGGGGAGCTTTTCGGGAACTTCTTTCATGAAGTCCTTGGCTTCGTCGATTGTGCACAGGTCGGCGCCGATCGCGACTTCCGAAATACCGGCGAAGCCGAGCATCTTCATGGCTTCACGCAGCTTGGCCGGGGTCATACCGGGGAACTGGTTGACAAAGGCCGGCGCGACAATAGCAATCACGCGGTCGCCCCGCTTGATCGAACGGATCAGCTGGAAAATCTGCCCCTTGTCGGCAATCGCGCCAAACGGGCAGTTGACCAGGCACATACCGCAAGATACGCACTTGCTGTAATCAATCTCAGCGCGGCCATATTTATCCGAATGAATGGCATCCATGCCGCAGGCCTTGGCGCAGGGACGCTCGGTGCGGACAATGGCATTGTACGGGCAGGTGGCAACGCAGCGGCCGCACTTGATGCACAGGCTCTGGTCGATGTGGCTGCGGCCGTTGACAAAGCTGATCGCCTTTTTCGGGCAGACTTCCTGGCAGGGGTGCGCCAGACAGCCCTGGCACATCTCGGTTACACGGATAACCTTTTCAGGGCATTTGTTGCAGGCAAACTTGATAACGTTGATGAGCGGCGGTTCATAGTACTTTTCGGCAATCACGCTCTCTTCCAGGCCTTCGGCCGCCGAGACGCTCTCGTCAATCGGGCGCAGGGAAAGGCCCATCGCCAGGCGGATACGTTCCGAAACAATCGCTCTCTCCAAGAAGATGCTGCTGCGCAGCGAACGTTCCTCACCAGGAATGATCTCATAGGGCAGGCTGTGCATCAGATAGTCGAAATCGATCATATCATCGACTTCATAGGCCATCCGCGCTACCTCGGTGAATACCTTGCGGCGGATGTCTGTGACAGGGGTATAAATACCTCTCATTGCGTCTACTCTCCTTAATACGCAGATTGGGGGCCGCATCACGTCCCGTTTGCATGATCCTTTTGCCTCCTATTCAAATAGTACCAAGAATGATGCGGTTTGGCAAGGGGGAAAAAGGCAAAAAGACAGCCAAAACCGAAAAAACGATCATGATTTGCCGGTTTCAGCCAAAGAGGCCGCGAGCAAAGCGGCTTTGGCGCGCTGGCCGTCCCATTCGCCGATGCATACAGGCACAATGTCGCCGCTCTGATGGCCGGGCGCCTGTACCACAACCGGAAGGTACTGCCGGGTATAGCCGGTAAAAAGCGTGGCGGAAAGCGGCGTTTCCAACAGCACTTCGGCGTGCATGCCCCGCATGCCGGCGGCAACATCGGCCCGCACGGCTTCCACGGCTTCTCCCATGCGGCGGCTGCGCGCTTCCTTCTCATGTTCCGGGATCTGGTCGGGGAAGTCGTAGGCCGCGGTACCCTTCCTGCGCGAATAGGGAAAGACGTGCACTTTCAAAAAGCGCTGCGCGCTGACGAAACGCAGGCTCTGTTCAAAATCCTCCTCGGTCTCGCCGGGAAAGCCGACGATCACGTCGGTGGTCAGGCTGAGGTTTTCGTCACCGAAGGCCTCGCGCAGCCGTGCGGCAATCGCAGCATATTGTTCCGCCGTGTATGGCCGGCGCATGGCGCGCAAGGTCTTGCTGCAGCCGCTTTGCAGGCTCAGGTGGAACTGCGGGCACAACTTTTTGACCGCTGCCAGCCGGCGAATGTCCGATTCGCTCAGCATATCAGGGTCAAGGCTGCCCAGCCGGATGCGCTCGATCCCTTCGACACCGGCGGCGTGTTCCACGAGTTCTGCCAGCCCGGTGCCGGTATCGCTGCCATAACTTGGCAGGCTGATGGCGGTCAGCACAACCTCACGGTAACCGGCTGCGGCCAGACGCCGCAACTCATCCAGGATGCTCGCTTCGCTGCGGCTGCGCACCGGGCCGCGGGCGCGGGGAATTACACAGTAAGCGCAGCGGCGGTTGCAGCCATCCTCTACTTTGACAAAGGCACGGGTGTGCTCGGCAAAACGATCCATCGGCAGTTCTTCAAATTGTTCGCCTTTCTGATGGGGGAGGATATCGACGATCCGCTCGGCGTTCCCTTCCAGCAGCTGCTGCACATGGGACAAAATTGCATGCCGGTTGCCGGACCCTGTCACAATGTCGGCTTCCTCAACTTTTGCCGCTTCCTCGGGAAAGGCCTGTGGGTAACAACCGGTCAGCACGGTTATGGCGCCGGGGTGTTCCCTTTTTTGGCGGCGAAGCCATTTCCGGCTTTTTTGATCGCCGAAATTTGTGACGGTACAACTGTTGACAATATAAACGTCGGCCTCTTCTCCGGCGGCGGCGACGGTGTAACCGCTTGATTCAAACAGCTGCGCCAGCGCGCCGGTTTCGTTTTGGTTGACTTTGCAGCCAAGCGTATAAAAGCTGACCCGCATAGATTCTTCCATCCTTTTTGAAATTGTTTGCCTTTATTATACGGGAAAACGGCGAAGAGCACAAGCAGCCATATTCAGGCCGGCCGCCGCATAAAATGCCGTAACAGCCTGTGAGAAGAGGGAGGAACCTGCCATGATAAAAAAGATCTTTGCGCTGGCGGTGTGCTGGGCAGTGTGTTTAGCCGCAGTGCTGCCGGCGCGGGCGCTGGATGTTACGCCTGCCAACGACACAACTTTTGACCTGCCGTGTCAGGCTGCGATCCTGATCGATCAGGATTCCGGCACGGTACTTTATGAAAAGAACGCCGATGAGCAGCGGCCCATTGCTTCCATTACCAAGGTAATGACGTTGCTTCTGACCTTTGAAGCGCTGGAAAACGGACGGATCGCACGGGATGAGTACGTTCCGGTCTCGGAGCATGCCTACAGCATGGGCGGCAGCCAGATTTGGCTGGAACCAGGCGAGAAGATGACGCTGGAGGATATGCTCAAGGCAATCTGCATTTCAAGCGCCAATGATGCGGCGGTGGCGGTGGCAGAGTATGTCGGCGGCAGCGAGGCCGCCTTTGTGGCGGCAATGAATGAAAAAGCCGCTGCACTTGGCATGACCAACACCCATTTTGAAAATGCATGCGGGTTGGATGCGCCGGGACATCTTTCCAGCGCGCGTGATGTTGCGATCATGAGCCGAGAAATGCTGCTGCACCATGCCGAGGTGGCGGATTACTGCACAATCTGGACCGATACGCTGCGCGGCGGGGAAACACAGCTTGTCAACACCAACAAACTGCTGCAGCGCTACAACGGCATCACCGGGCTGAAAACCGGCACAACCGGCCAGGCGGGGGTCTGCATTTCGGCCAGCGCTGAGCGGGACGGCCTCCGGCTGATTGCGGTGGTGCTGGGGGCGGCTTCGGGGGAGGAGCGCTTTGAGGCGGCCACTGCGCTGCTTGATTACGGGTTTGCCTACTTTGAAAACGTGCAGGCGCCGCTGCCGCAGGACGCACCCCGGCAGATTGCCGTTACCCATGGCATGGAAACCGCCATTGACCTGGAATACACAACGCCTGGGCAGTATCTGATGTACCGCGGGCAAAACGCTTCGCTGCGCACCGAAATTGAATTGCCGCAGAACCTGGCGGCACCGGTGAGGGCGGGACAGCAGGTTGGAACCGTGAAAGTTTTGTGCGAGGAGGAAGAGGTGGACTCCTGCCCGATTTTGGCATCGGGTGACGTAGCGGCGCGTAGTTTTGCTGGTTGCTTTTGTCGGCTTGCCGAGGCGCTTCGCCCGGAATGCGAAAATTTTGTGCAAAACATAGGAAGTGAAGGGCGTTAAACGCTTGACAAGCCCGGTCGGAAACGGTATGATGGAACTATCAAAAATAAAAGGAGGAGCGAACGATGAGTGTCAAATATAATGGCAAGCATCTGGCAAAATTCATCCGTCCTGAAGAATATGAAGCGATCTTTCCGCAGGTCGAGCTCGCCCATCGGCAGCTGGAAACCAAAACCGGCGCCGGCAACGATTTTTTGGGCTGGCTCGACCTGCCTGTCAATTATGACAAAGAAGAGTTTGCCCGCATTCAGCAGGCGGCCGAAAAGATTCGCGCAGATTCCGACGTACTGCTCGTTGCAGGCATTGGCGGTTCGTACCTGGGTGCGCGCGCCGTGGTGGAAGCCGTCAAGGGCCAGTATCACAACGAAGTGGGCGACGGCCTGAAGATCTATTTCTGCGGCAACACCATTTCGCCGACCGCGCTGAACGACATCATTGCGCTGACCAAAGGCAAACGTTTTTCGATCAACGTAATTTCCAAGTCTGGTACCACAACCGAGACAGCGCTCGCATTCCGCGTTCTGCGCAAGCTTCTGGAAGATTCTGTCGGTGCCGAAGAGGCGAACCGCCGAATCTATGCCACAACGGACCGCGCCCGCGGTACCCTCAAACAGCTTGCGGACGCGCAGGGCTGGCCGACCTTTGTGGTGCCGGATGATGTCGGGGGACGCTATTCGGTGCTGACGGCTGTAGGCCTTCTGCCGATTGCCTGCGCCGGTATCGACATTGAAGCCCTGATGAAGGGCGCCGCCGATGCGCGTGAACAGTTCAGCGCCTGCAGCATGGATAACGATGCCTACCGCTATGCAATGACGCGCAACATCCTGTACCGTAAGGGCAAGAAGGTTGAGACACTGGCCGCTTTCGAGCCTGATTTTACCATGATGAATGAATGGTACAAGCAGCTTTTTGGCGAAAGCGAGGGCAAGGATCAGAAAGGCTTGATGCCGACAAGCTGCATCTTCTCGACCGACCTGCATTCGATGGGGCAGTTCCTGCAGGACGGCAGCCGCACGATGTTTGAAACTTATGTCGATATCAAGGAAACTCGTGAAGATTTCTTCATCCCGGAGCTGGAAGGCAACTTTGACGGGCTGAACTTCCTGGCAAATCAGAATATGTCGGTGGTCAACCGCAAGGCGATGGAGGGCACGATTCTGGCCCATACCGACGGCGGTGTTCCCCTCGGCGTAATCGAAGTGGACAAGCTGGACGCGTACAATGTCGGCAGCCTGATCTATTTCTTCTGGAAAGCCTGCGCGGTGTCCGGCTACCTGCTTTCGGTCAACCCGTTCGACCAGCCTGGTGTTGAAAGCTACAAAAAGAATATGTTTGCATTGCTGGGCAAGCCCGGGTATGAATCCCAGAAGGCAGAGCTTGAAGCAAAGCTGAACAACTGATCCCGCAAATAAAATGCCTGTACCCGCAGGCGTTGCCATAGATTGAAGGAGGCACGCAAAATGATCAAACTCATCGTAGGCGCCAAAGGCTCCGGCAAGACCAAGACCCTCATTGATATGATCAATGAGGCAACCAAGACCAGCGCCGGCAACATCGTCGTGATTGAAAAGTCGATGAAGCTGACCACTGAAATCAACCACAAAGCCCGTCTGCTTGATGTGGACGAATATGACATCAGCGGCGCGCAGATGTTTTATGGGTTCGTGGCCGGTGTGCTGGCCGGCAACTATGATATCACCGAGCTTTTCGTCGATGGTCTGCTGAAGGTTGTGGATCACAACATGGATGAAGCGGCCAAGGTGCTGGCAGAGATTGATAAGATCACGGCCAACAATGTCGAAGTTGTGGTGACTGTTTCCGCCAATGCGGATGACCTCCCGCCGGAAATCAAAAAGTACCTGTAAACAGGGTTGTGCGGGGCAGGGCCGGGGGCTCTGCCCCGTTTTTTATGACGCAAGGCGAATTCTTCAAATTTTTCTTGCGGTTTTTGTAAGATTTGTGTTGACAAGGGCACCTGACTTGTGTATACTAGATAGGCAACCTTTTGAGGTGAAGTATGCAATTTGATCTGAGAAACTTTTTGCTGAACGCAAAAGTGCCTTATACCGCACAGTTTTCCGCTGACTTTTCCGCGGAAGATTTTGGCGGTTCCAGTGTGTCGGCCCCGGTATCGTGTGTTTTTACCGCCACGCCAACTATGGAAGGCGCAACATTGACATTGCAGGTCCAGGCCGTCGCCAACGGGGAATGCGCCCGTTGCCTGGCGCCAGTGGAACAGACTTATGACTTCACAAGAACCTATACCGTTCGTCCGCGGGAGCTTGACGACCCCGATTTCGAATTGCCGCTGGATGAGAAGGGTTGCTTGAATGTGCGGGAGCTCGCTTATCAGGAATTGATTTTTGAGATCCCGCGGGTGCTGCTGTGCAGCGCCGATTGTCTTGGCCTATGCCCCATCTGCGGCAAGCGCAGGGTGGAAGGCTGTCACTGCCGGCTCACCCAGGAAGAATCCCCCGTAGATGCAAGGCTTAGCATACTAAAACAACTGCTTAGTTGAAATTTCACCAAGGAGGTGCTATAAAATGGCAGTACCCAAGAGAAAGCAGTCCAAAGCCCGTCGCGACAAGCGCCGCTCCAATGTCTGGAAGCTGGAAGCTCCTACGCTGGTGAAATGTCCTCAGTGCGGCGAGCTGAAGGTGCCCCATCAGGTTTGTGGCAAGTGCGGTTATTATAAGGGCCGCGAAGTCGTGAAGGTCAGCAAGGACGCCTGATTGCGCCCGCGTTCGGTCTTTTTCGCAACGATCAGAAAGCAGGGGAGGGGGCTTGTGCCCTCTCTTTTTTGTTGCCAAAACGGTTGGTATTTTGTTTTGCTGCATGATATAATAAAAACAACCGTCCCGGAAAGGAGGAAACCGATGCCTTTGCAGGTGCAACAGATTGCAGAAGGCTCAACCGCGCAGCGGCTGGGTTTGCGGGTGGGGTCTACGCTCGTTTCCATTGACGGCAACCCGCTTCATGACGCGCTCGACTATCAGTTTTATACTGCGGCGGAACATTTTGTCCTCACTGTCTGTGAGGATGGCGTTCAGCGGCAGGTTGAAGTCACAAAACCGGAGTATGAACCCTTCGGCTGCGATTTCAAAACCTACCTCGGGGATGAAAAGCACAGTTGTGCCAACCACTGTATGTTCTGCTTTATTGACCAGCTGCCGCCCGGAATGCGCGCGCCGCTCTATTTTAAGGATGATGATGAGCGGCTCTCCTTCCTTTACGGCAACTATATCACGATGACCAACCTCAGTGATGAAGAAGTCGAGCGGATTGTGAAGATGCATATCAGCCCGATCTTCATCTCCGTGCACACGACAAACCCGGCGCTTCGGGTGCGGATGATGGCCAACAAACGGGCGGCGGAAACGCTGCGTTACCTGGATGTCTTTGCCAAGGGCGGCATTGAGATGAACTGCCAGATTGTTTTGTGCCGTGGGATCAACGATGGAAATGAACTGCGCCGCACGCTGGATGATCTGCTGGCATTGCGTCCGCAGGTGGGCAGCATTGCGGTTGTGCCGGCCGGGGTGACAGCGTACCGTGACAAGCTGTTCAAACTTGAGGCCTACGACGCCGAAACGGCAGCTGAAGCGCTTGCGATTATGGAAGAATACAGCCATCGCTGCCGGAAAACCTATGGCCGCAGCATTGTATATCCGAGTGATGAATGGTATCTGACGGCCGGTCGCCCGATTCCGCCGGCAGATTTTTATGATGAATTTGCCCAGCTCGAGGATGGCGTCGGCATGTGGCGGCGCTACCACGATACTTTTTTGGAAGAGCTTGCTCGCCCGCGCCGCCTGGTGATTCCCCGTAAGCTGGATGTTGTTACCGGCACGCTCGCCGCGCCGCTGATTGCACAGATGGCGCAGGCTGTTGGGCGGCGTTACCCTGGGGTACGGGTCTTTGTCCACCCCATCGAAAACCGCTTTTTTGGCGGCAATGTCAGCGTGGCAGGCCTGGTTACCGCCACGGATATTATTGACCAATGCAAGGGCCGTCTGCATAGCCGTGTTCTGGCTGTGCCGCAGGTGATGCTGCAGGATGAGGGCGACCGTTTTTTGGATGATATCACGCTGCCGCAGCTCGGCGAAGCGCTGGGGTGCCAGGCAGTCTCGATTCCGACGGATGGCGCCGGCTGCTGCCGGGCTTATCTGGGAACGCGGGTTTTGAAAGCTGCGCGTGCCGCGCAAACCTAAAAGGAGGGATGAGTATGGCAAAACCCATTGTGGCGATTGTTGGACGGCCCAACGTGGGCAAATCCACCATCTTCAACAAGTTGACCGGCCAGCGCATCGCGATTGTTGAGGATACCCCGGGCGTGACCAGGGACCGTATCTTTTGCGAATGTGAGTGGACGGGACATAGCTTTTTGCTGGTGGACACCGGGGGTATTGAACCGCATATTGATGATGGTTTGCTCGCCCATATGCGCCAGCAAGCGCAAATTGCGATTGATTCGGCTGACTGTATCATTATGGTGGCGGATCTTCGTTCCGGTGTGACCCCGCAGGACCGTGAAGTGGCAAGCATGCTGATGCGCAGCGGCAAACCGGTGGTGCTGGCGGTTAATAAATGCGACAAGGTTGGCGAGCCGCCGCTGGAACTTTATGATTTTTATTCCTTGGGAATTGGGGAACTGATCCCGGTTTCTGGCGTTCATGGGCATGGCACCGGGGATTTGCTGGATGCAGTGTGCGCTCACCTGCAATTTGGGGAAGAACAGCCCGGGGAGGATGACCGCATACCGGTCGCGGTGATCGGCCGCCCCAATGTGGGAAAATCCAGCCTGATCAACCGTATCCTTGGGGAGGACCGCCTGATTGTGGCCAATGAGGCCGGTACGACCCGCGATGCCATTGATACCGAGGTGGAGAACCAGTACGGACGATTTATCTTTACCGACACCGCCGGCCTGCGCAAAAAAGGCAAGGTCGAAGAAGGGGTTGAGCGGTTCAGCGTGCTGCGTAGCCTCGCCGCGGTGGAGCGTAGCCGTGTCTGCGTGATTATGATTGACGCGACGGTCGGATTTACCGAACAGGATTCCAAGGTGGCCGGTTATGCCCATGAACAGGGTAAAGGCTGCATTATTGCGGTAAACAAGTGGGATGCGGTTGAAAAGGATACCTATACGATGGACCGCATGCGCAAGGAGCTGGAAGAAGCCTTCAGCTTTATGTCCTACGCGCCGATTCTTTTCATCAGCGCAAAAACCGGCCAGCGGCTGGACAAGCTGTTTGAACTGATCCATTTTGTGGATGTGCAAAACGGAACCCGTATTCCGACCGGCGCGCTCAATGAAATGCTGGCGAGGGCAACGGCCCGGGTACAGCCGCCTTCGGATAAAGGCAAGCGGCTCAAGATCTTCTACATAACCCAGAGTTCTACCCGCCCGCCGACATTCGTATGCTTTGTCAACCAAAAAGCACTGTTCCATTTTTCGTATCAACGTTATATTGAAAATCAGATCCGTGAAAATTTTGGCCTGACCGGTACGCCGATGCGCCTGCTGGTGCGCGAACACGGCGACGGTTCGGCGCGCTGACAGAGTAAGGAGGAATCAATGTCGATGCAACTGGTTTTGGCTTGTGTGCTGGCTGCGCTGGCGGGGTATCTGTGCGGCAGCGTAGTATTTGGCATCCTGATCTCGAAGGTCTTTTGCCATGATGATGTGCGTACCCATGGCAGCGGCAGCGCCGGTATGACCAATATGCTGCGCACCTATGGCGCGGCCGCCGGGGCGGCTACTGCGATTGGCGACGTGGCGAAAGGCGCGGTTGCCGTCTTTATTGGCGAATGGCTGTTTGCGCAGCTGGTGCCCAACTTGGACCCGGCGTGCGGCGCCTATCTTGCGGCAATCTTTGCAGCGATCGGCCACATGAAGCCGGCATGGTTCGGGTTTAAGGGCGGCAAAGGGGTGCTGGTTTGCGGGGGCGCAATTTTAGCGCTGCAGCCGCTCGTCTTTGTGCTGCTGCTTGTCATTTTCCTGATCGAATTTGCCATTACCCGCATTGTTTCGCTTGGCAGTATCATTCTGGCCGTGCTGTACCCGATCCTGACCGTTTGTTACTGGGTTTGGCAGGGGGCCAGCGTGCCGACTGTTGTGTTCATCGGGGTATGCAGCGCGTTGATGGCGGCGATGGTTATCTATATGCACCGTTCCAACATCCAGCGCCTGCGCGACGGAACCGAATACCGCTTTGGCGAAAAGAAGAAGCAGTAATAATATAAAGCAAACAGGCCATTCTGTCACACAGGATGGCCTGTTTGCTTTACTGCACGCTTTTTGAAATGCTCACAGCCGTACCATATCCCGGCTGATCTCGGCAAGGGTATGCGCGCCGCACATTGTCATGGTATCGGCAAGCTCGGCTTGCAGCTGATCCACATAGGCCTGCACGCCGGCAGCACCGCCTCCGTACACGGCTGTGACGAACGGGCGTGCGATCAGTACAGCATCGGCTCCCAGAGCCAGTGCGCGGAATACATCCAACCCGCTGCGGATGCCGCCATCAACCAAAACAAGTGCCCTGCCGTTTACGGCTGCGGCAATCTCGGGCAGAACCTCTGCTGTGGCGGGGGTGCCATCCAGCACCCGACCGCCATGGTTTGAAACGACGATACCGGCGGCTCCCGCCTGGATTGCTTTTTCAGCGCCACGGGCGGTCATAATCCCTTTGACAAGAAACGGTACGTTGGCATCGCTGATGATCTGTGCCAGTTCTTCAACTGTTTTGCTGCCGGCCGGCGGGTTCAGATTCTTAAGGAAAGGCAATCCGGCGGCATCAATGTCCATAGCAACAGCGAACGCTTTGGAAGCACGCACCAGCGCCATCTTTTTGTCCACCGTGTCGGCGTCCCAAGGCTTGACGGTAGGGATACCAAAGCCGTCAGCCGCCTTTACAGCGCCGCAGGCGGCTTCCATAACGGCCGGGTTGGTACCATCACCGGTAAAGGCCAGAATCCCGGCGTCCCGGCAAGCCGGTACGAGGATATCGTTGTAGGCAATGTCATCGTATTTGCGGCCGTAATGCAGCTGTACAGCCCCGACAGGGCCGGCAAAAACCGGCAGCCGAAAGCTATGTCCGAGCAGTGTGCAGTGGGTATCCGGCTCGCCGCCGGCGCAGATGGTATCCATCTGGACGCGCACGGCTTGCCAGGCCTGGTAGTTGCGGATGGCGGTGTCACCCACGCCTTTGGCGCCGGGGCCGGGAATGGTGCCGCGGCAGCCGCGGCCATCACAGACCGGGCAGGCTTTGCAGGGGCCCATCTGGCCGCGCGCCTGCTCCAAAACGTCGTTGTATGTCATCACAATTCTCTCCTTTGGGCGGGCAGATTGCCGCGCTTTTATTTATTGTACCGCGTTTGCAGGACCGGCGCAAGGGCAGCCTTTTCTTTTATGGAAAAATGTGGTATGCTGAAAACGGTATTTTGCAAAGGGAGGAAGATCCTAATGAAATTCTGTGATATGCCCTATAAACGCCCGGACCTTTCCGCGCTGCTTGCACGTTGCGAAGAACTGGCGGCGCAGCTGTCCGCGGCCCCTACGCCGGAGGCGCTGGTAGCACTGTACCGCGAAGAAAACCATGAGATGGCCCACTACCGCACAGCGCAGATCTTGGCGAATATCCATTACACCCAGGATACGCGCGACCCGATCTGGTCAGCTGAACAAGATTGGTTTGATGAGAACAGCCCGGCGGTTTCCAACGCTGAAACATGCATTGCAAAAGCGATTTTGTCCAACCCGCACGCCGAAGCTCTGGCTGATGCGTTTGGCTCAACGGTGCTGCCCACGCTGCAAAACCGGGTCAAGGCAATGGATGAACGGCTGATACCGCTGCAGCAAAAAGAAAATGCCCTGATCAGCGCATACCAGAAATTGTATGGCGGTGCGCTTGTCACATTGGACGGTAAGCAGCTGACTATTCCGCAGCTGAACCTGTATAAAGAAAGTATGGACCCTGCAATGCGCCGGGCCGCTTATGACGCGGAAGCCGCTTATTTTGATGCGCACCGGCAAGAATTTGACAGTATCTATGACCAATTGGTTCACAATCGCAATGAACAGGCCAGGATGCTCGGCTATAAAGATTACAGCGAACTGAGCTATGTGCGGATGAACCGGATCGGCTATGGGCCCAAAGAGGTCAAGGCTTTTCGCGATGAAGTGGCCGTTCACGTGGTGCCGATGCTTACAAAAATCATGGCGTTGAAAGCCAAGCGGATCGGCCTTGAACATCCGATGTTCTGGGACAGTGCCCTCAATTTTGCAGATGGAAACCCGGCGCCCCATGGCAATTATGAGGAACTGATGGCAAGCGCCCGCAAGATGTACCACGAACTCAGCCCTGTGACCGGTGCGTTCATCGACTTCATGCAGGACAACGAAATGTTTGATGTGATGAGCCGCCCGGGCAAGATGAGCGGCGGATATGAGGAAATTATCCCGGACTATAAAGCGCCCTTTATCTTTGCGAACTGGAACGGCACATCCGGCGATGTGGATGTGCTGACCCATGAGTGCGGGCATGCGCTGGAATCCTATCTGGCGGCGCGCACCGATTTGCCGGAAGAACTGCAGTGCCCCGGCATGGAAAGTGCTGAAATTCATTCCATGTCAATGGAATTCCTGACTGCTCCCTGGCATCAGCTCTTCTTTGGCCCGGATACTGCCAAATATGCGCTCTACCATGCAGAGGACAGTTTTGTCTTTCTTCCGTATGGATGCATGGTGGATGAATTTCAGCATATTGTCTACCAGAATGAGACGATGACCCCTGAACAGCGCAACGAGGCATGGCTGAAACTTGAACAAAAGTATCGGCCCTGGAATGATTTTGGCGATCTCGGCTTTTATGGACGTGGTGCGGGTTGGCAAAGGCAGCTGCACATTTATGAATGTCCGTTCTATTATATCGACTACTGCCTGGCCACTGTGATTGCGCTGCAGTTCTTTACGGCCAGTCTGTCGGATCATGCGGATGCATGGAACCGGTATCTGACCCTGACCAGGCTGGCCGGTACGGCTTCCTACGCGGAACTGGCGGCCAGTGCAGGCATGAAAGTCCCCTTCACCCCGGGAAGCCTTACTGAACTGGCGGCAACTGTCAGCGATTGGATTCTGGATCACCAGCTGTAAGTTTGCCTGATACAAGAGTTCAGCTTCAAAAGTGGGGACAGATTTGAAGAGGGACAAGTTTCTCGATGCTCTGCGCCAGGACGCATACATCTGGCCGGTAAAAGTGCCTTTTGGGCGAACCAAGTGAATTACCGGGCGTTTTTCGAAAATCCCACAAAATTCTGTCGAGCACTTGACAGCCAGGGGCAAACAGGGTATACTAACTCCATTGAAACGGAAATTGATTCGAAAGGGGATGCTGTCATGATCTGTTTTGAACGCCGTGATGGCATGATGATGTGCATGTACAGTGTGCTTCGGCAACCTGTGCATGTTTTCCCCTGCGCGAAAAGATTTGCGTAAGGTTTGGAAAGCAAGCAGCGGCAGGGCGCCGGAGAGGGCCCTGCCGCTTTTGTTTTTTCAGCCGGAAGGAGGAAACCATGAAAACCAGTCCCCGCTGCCGACAACCGGGTGTGCGAATGTGTGCCCGCCTCATCGCACAGAATCTTTGACCCGGATATTTGACCGGAAAATGTACGGCACAACCGGTTGCAACAAAACTTAAAGGAGAACAACCATGAAAAAGAAACTGATCAGCGGCCTGCTGGCCGCCACCCTGGCCTTCAGCCTGGCTGCCTGCGGCGGCAGCAGTTCCACCGCAGCGGAGGAGTCCGCCGGTGAAGCCTCTTCGGCAACAACCCAGGAGACTTCGGCAGACCTTACCGGTGATGGCTTTGCCCCCGATGTGGACTATGCGGCACTGGCCGGTACCACGATCCGGGTGGCGGCTTCGCCGGTACCGCATGCAGAAATTCTTGGTGTTGCGGCTGATATTCTGGCACAGGCGGACATAACCCTCGAAATTGTGGAGTTTACGGATTATATTCAGCCGAATATGGTTACGGCGGACGGCCAGGTGGACGCCAACTATTTCCAACATGGGCCTTATCTTGAAAATTTCAACGCCGAAAACGGTACAGATCTTGTCAGCGTAGCAGCTATCCACTATGAACCGCTTGGCTTGTATCCGGGCAAGGCGCAGGCTTTGGATGCGTTGACCGATGGTGCGCAAATCGGTGTGCCGAACGACCCCACCAACGAAGCCCGTGCCCTGCAGCTGCTGGCCGCCCAGGGGCTGATTACACTGCGCGAAGGTGCCGGCCTGGAAGCGACCAAGAACGACATTGAAGAAAACCCTAAAAACCTTGAAATTGTAGAGATGGAAGCAGCCCAGCTGCCGCGTCAGCTCGCCTCGCTGGATATGGCGGTGATCAACGGGAACTATGCTTCGGAAGCCGGCTTCTCCTCGGCCTCAGACGCACTGGCGGCGGAGGATGCCGCCAGCGAAGCTGCCCAGACCTATGCGAACGTGCTGGTTGTACAGGCCGGGAATGAAGACACACCCCAGACCAAAGCGCTGGCTGCCGCGCTCCAGAGCCAGGCAGTCAAAGACTTCATCACAGAAACCTATGAAGGCGCGGTCGTTGCCATTTTCTGATTGATACCGAAGAGGAAGAAACAGGGATTGCCCGAAAAATGGGCCGCCCTGTTTCTTCTTCCACAGGGGAGGAGCACCCATATGATAGAGCTGCAACACCTGACCAAGCGCTTCACCTCCCAATCGGGAACATTGGTGGCGCTGCAAGATATCAGCCTGACGATCCCGGATGGGGATGTGTATGGCATCATCGGCATGTCAGGCGCCGGAAAATCAACCCTGGTCCGCTGCATCAATATGCTTGAGCGACCCGATGAAGGCCGCGTGCTGGTCAATGGCCGTGCAATGCAGGATTTGGACGCCAAAGCGCTGCGTGCGGCCCGGCAGGAAATCGCGATGATTTTTCAGCAGTTCAACCTGCTCATGCAGCGCAACTGCCTGAAAAATGTCTGTTTCCCAATGGAATTGGCCGGCGTTCCGCGTGCCAAGGCCGAAGCCCGTGCACGGGAATTGCTGGCGATGGTTGGCCTGCCGGACAAAGCTGAAAGCTACCCGGCCCAGCTTTCGGGCGGGCAAAAGCAAAGGGTGGCAATTGCCCGCGCCCTGGCCACCAACCCGAAGGTACTGCTTTGCGATGAAGCCACAAGCGCGCTTGACCCCAATACAACCCATGCGATTCTGCAGTTGATTGAGCAAATCAACCGGGAACTCGGCATCACGGTCGTTATCATCACCCACCAGATGAGCGTGGTTGAACAGGTCTGCAGGAATGTCGCAATCCTGGATGCCGGCAGGGTGGTTGAGCAGGGATCGGTTCGGGAAATTTTCTCAAACCCGCGCACTGATGCAGCACGGCGGCTGGTATTCCCGGCCGGTGCACCTGCAGGGGATCTGCCCAAAGGTCGGCGGCTTGTCCGGGTAGCCTTCAACGGTACCCAGACCACAGATAAACCGCTGGTTGCCAGCCTTGCCATTGAATGCGGGGCGCTGGTATCCATTTTGGCGGCGGATACCCGGCTGGTAGATGGGCAGACGATGGGCAGTATGCTGCTTGCGCTGCCTGAAACGCAGGCCGAAGCGGACAAGGCGGTGGCCTATATCCGCAATTATCCCGGCCTGACCTACGAGGAGGTGAAAGCATGAGCCAACTGATTGCTTCTATTGCGGCTTCGGACGAATGGCAGGTTTTTCTGGACAATCTGCCCAATCTGCCTTTTGCTACATGGGAAAGCTTTTATGCCACGGCGCTGACGACTATTCTAGGCCTGGCGCTGGGGCTGCCGCTTGGCGTGCTGCTTGTGGTAGGTGAGGCCGGTGGGATATGCCCGCTGCCTCGCTGGGTTATGGCGCTCCTGAACGCCGTCATCAACCTGCTTCGCAGCGTTCCGTTTTTGATTTTGATGATTTTCGTGTTGCCGCTGGCCAGGTTGCTGCTGGGAACCTCGATCGGTACCATGGCTTCGGTGGTGCCGCTGTTTATCGCCTCCTTCCCGTTTGTTTCGCGCTTGGTGGAAACCAGTCTGCGGGAAATTGACGCCGGCGTGGTGGAAGCTGCCCAAAGCATGGGCGCCACGCCGATGCAGATTATCACCAAAGTCATGATTCCGGAAAGTATGCCAAGCCTGATCTCGAACACCACCATCGCGCTGACTACTATTTTAGGCTATTCGGCCATGGCCGGTATCATTGGCGGCGGGGGCCTTGGGCAGATCGCGATCAATTACGGCTATTATCGTTACAAGTATCTGATTATGGTAGTAGCAACTGCACTGCTTGTGCTGATGGTGCAGGTGTTCCAGTCTTTGGGAACCCGGCTTGCCACCCGCTGTGACAAACGGCTGCGCAAGTAAGCAATGTTCTGTGAGGAGGAATCTACCCTTGCCCCAATCCAAACACCCGGCATGGCCGGCTCTTAAAGCGGCTTTTCCCCACACCATCCCGATCCTGGCCGGTTTTGGCTTTTTGGGCCTGACCTACGGGATTTATGTGCGGGTACAGGGGTTTAGTTTCTGGTACGCCATGCTCACCGGCGTGATTATCTTTGGCGGCTCCCTGCAATTTGTTGCAATTGACATGTTGTGTGCACCGTTTGCGCCGCTGCAAACTTTTTTGGCCGCACTGTTAATCCAAGCGCGCCATCTGTTTTACGGCCTGGCAATGCTGGACAAATTTTGCGGTGCCGGCAGGAAAAAACTCTATTTGATCTATGCCATGTGTGATGAAAGCTTTTCTATCAACTGTGCGGCGACAATCCCTCAAGGGATAGACCGCGGCTGGTTTATGTTCTGGGTCTCGCTGCTGAACCAGAGCTATTGGGTGATTGCCTCCGCACTGGGGGGGATCTTGGGCGGCATGATTACCTTCAATACCGAAGGCCTTGATTTTGTTATGACTGCCATGTTTGTGGTGATCTTCTTGGAACAATGCCTGAAAGAAAAGCAGCCGATCACCCCGCTTATCGGCTTGGCTGTACCGGCGCTCTGCTTGGTTCTTTTTGGGCCTGATCAGTTTCTGATCCCGGCTATGATCGGCATTCTGGCGCTGCTGCTGGCACTGCGCCGGCCTATCCAGAAAGCGGGGGAAAAATCATGACGCCGCTGACCTTCCCACAGCAGGTCATTGTGATCCTGCTCTGTGCCGCTGCAACCATGCTGCCTCGATTTCTGCCGTTTGCCGTATTTTCAGGCAAAAGAAAAACGCCGCGGATTGTGCGGTATCTGGGGGCGGCGCTGCCGGGGGCAATCTTTGGCATGCTGGTAATCTATTGCCTGCGCAATGTCAGCTGGCTTTCAGGCAGCCGCGGTGCGCCTGAACTGATTGCAATTGCCATTGTGGTTGCACTGCATCTGTGGAAGCGGCAAACGCTGCTCTCCATTGCGGCCGGCACAATTTGTTATATGTTTCTTGTGCAGGTTGTCTTTGCCTGAAAGGCACACACTGTTGGTTGTCAAGGGGAAACTGTCGGTCACAGATTGTTCAAAGTATCTTACCAGTTTTTTCAAAACCCTTTTATACCTTTTCCATATTCGGCGCGTATACTAATACTCGTCAAAAGGAAGTCAGAACCTTCCCCGGCATTTGCCGTTCGATGTATTTTCTTTACTGCGCCCTTTGCCTATGCGAGGAGTAGCCGCAACCGTGGCCGAAGATCCTGGCAAAGGCCAGACAACCAACAACGTCGGTCTATTTGGGCCGGCTTTACATAGATTTCCCCAGCAAGCAACCCAAGGCCCCGCCCTTCGTCTGTGACGAAAGGCGGGGCCTTGGGCTTATCTGATTTAGGCGATGCCAATCAAGGGTTCTGCGATTTGGCAGCCAGACGCCGGAACACAGGGCGCAAAGGCCGATACAACACAAGCATCACGCCAAAATTTGCGATGCAGTGCGCTACATCGGTGGGAATCCCGGCCAGCCACCAGGCAAGCGCGCCGCCGGGCCCCTGGGTTAACCAGTAGATCGGGGTAAACAATGCGCCAAACCCCAGTCCAAAACTCCCGGCCACCAAAGCCCAGCCTAAGGCACTGTCCATGCGGTGCAGCGCCCGTGCGACAAAGAAGAGGAGGAACCAGATGTATAAGTACCCCCAGCTCCACAATCCAAATCCATAAAGAAGGAACTGCAGAACGACAAACACCGTGACAGCCCAGGGGCCCAGCGCGGGCAGTTCCATCGCGTAAAACAGAATCAGCGGCGTGACAGGTTCCACCCCGGGCACGGGGGCCAGCACTTCCTTGCAAACAACCAGCAGCGCGCCCAGAAGGCCGCCCAGCACGACCCTGCGGGCGGCTGAAACCCGCCGCGGCATCTTAATAGCCAACCGTCAAGGTGATTTCAAAGGCGTCGCCGTCGGCAATCGGGGTGCTGTCCACGCCGGTATTCAGCGATTCGCCGCCTTTTGTAAAGCACCACCATTCCTGGTTGGCATCGTCGGCTGTAATCCCGTTGACGGTGGTTACAAACAGGCCATATTCGCTCTCCTCACCTGCGATCAGATCGATGCTTTCAAGCGCGCCGCGCAGGTATTCCTCGTCCGTATGGATTGTGAAGGCTTCCTCCTCACCATTGGCAACGACGGTTGCCGTGATGGTCTTGTCAGCGGCAGACGTGGCTGGGCGGCTGGCGAAGTAGATGCCAATCAATGCCGCTACAACAAGCACAAGCGCAAGAACGCCAGCCAGCAGTTTTTTGTTCATTGGTTTCTTGTTTTCCATCATTCATACTCCTTTTCAATTGCGGATAATGGACAAGAAAAACGCCCTTCTGCCTTGGCAAAAGGGCGCAGTTTTACCTGCTGGGGTGTTCCCAAAACGGCAGCCCTCTCCATCGCTCGTGAAGAAGCCTGATGCACCGCCCGGCGATCCGACTGTCACGGTAGCGGGACTGCGTGGGACTTTCACCCATCTTCCCCGGTAAGGCCAAAGCCTTGCGCGGTACATCTTACAAAAGAGCATATTCTTGATTGCGTATAAGTATATCACAAATCGGCGATGTCTGCAAGCAGCGCTGCGACATCCTGGTCCTTGGTAGCCCAGCTTGTGCAGAAGCGCACCGTGCGCCGGCCGGTTTCCGGCTGGCCCATCGGTGAAAAACTGTACCGCTGCGCCAACTTGGCAGCCCAAGATTCCGGTATGATCGGAAACTGCTGATTGGTGGGGGAACTGTATAACATCCGGCATCCTTTTTCGGTAAAGGCGTCACAAATCTTCTTTGCCAGGGTGTTGGCCCGGGCGGCCAGCTGATAATAAGGCGTCTGGAAAAGATCACCTGCCTCCCCCAGCAAGGCCAGAAATTGCAGGCCCAGCAGCCGGCCTTTGGCAAGCATGCCGCCGTGCTGCTTGAGCGCATAGCGGAAATCTTGGTCCAGGGCCGGGTTGGTCAGCACCAGTGCTTCACCAAAGAGAGCGCCGCATTTGGTTCCGCCCAGGTAAAAGGCATCGCAGAGCACGGCGAAATCCGGCAGGGTTACATCATTGGCAGGGCTTGCCAGGGCATAGGCCATCCGGGCGCCGTCCACAAACAAATACAGGCCCAGCGTGCGGCAGGCTTGGGAAATCGCCTGCAGTTCCTCCTTGGAATACAGCGTACCCCATTCGGTCGGATTCGAGATATATACCATACCCGGCTGAACTTCATGTTCATGGGTCGGGTTTGCCCGGTGCGCAGTGACGGCGGCCTCAATCTGTGCGACTGTAATTTTGCCGTTTGTACCCGCAAGCACCAGGCACTTGTGGCCGGTGGCTTCCACCGCACCGGTCTCGTGTACATGGATATGGCCGCTGTCGGCGCAAAGCACGCCTTGCCAAGGTTTCAGGGCCGCGTCGATTACAGTCAGGTTGGCCTGGGTGGCACCCACAAAAAAGTGGACGCCAGCCTGCGGTGCCTGACAGAGCGCCCGGATTCGCTCGCGGGCTCTTTCGCAGTAAACATCCTCCCCATAGCCGGGGGTCTGTTCCAAATTTGATTTCAGCAGCAGATCCATGACAGGCTGCGCAGCGCCTTCCCCGTAATCACATTCAAAGCGGATCATCTGGGCAAGGCCTCCTTATTCATACAGCGGGAATCTGGCCGTCAGTTCAGCCACACGGGCGGCGACATCGTCCTTTTTGCCCGCGAAATCAAAAATGCAGTCGGCAATGCAATCGGCAATGATCCGCATTTCATCGGGGCCCATGCCGCGGGTTGTCACAGCAGGGGTTCCCAGCCGCACGCCGCTTGTCACAAACGGGCTGCGCTTTTCACCGGGCACGGTGTTCTTATTGGCGGTGATATGCACTTCATCCAAGTTGTGTTCCAGCTCTTTCCCGGTGCAGTCTTCATCGGTAAGATCAATCAGCATCAGGTGGTTGTCGGTGCCGCCGGATACCAGTTTGACGCCGCGTTCGTTCAATGCAGAGGCCAAAGCCTGGGCGTTGGCCACAATCTTTTGCGCGTACTCTTTGAAAGAAGGCTGCAATGCTTCCCCAAAGCAGACGGCCTTGGCCGCGATGATGTGTTCAAGCGGGCCGCCCTGCGTGCCCGGGAAGATGGCGGAATTGATACGCTTGGCCAGATACTCGTTGTTTGTCAGAATCAGGCCGCCGCGCGGGCCGCGCAAGGTTTTGTGGGTGGTTGTGGTAACCACATCGGCATACGGCACCGGGTTCTGGTGCACGCCGCCGGCCACAAGGCCGGCGATGTGGGCCATGTCTACCATCAGCATCGCACCATACCCGTGGGCGATTTCGGCCAGCTTTTCAAAATCGATCGCGCGCGGATAGGCGGAAGCGCCGGCTACCAGCAATTTGGGGCGGACCTTCGCAACCTGTTTGGCCAGGGCGGCGTAATCAATAAAACCGTTTTCGTCCACACCGTAGGAAACAAAGTTGTAGTTTTTACCGCTCATGTTCACCGGGGAACCGTGGGTCAGGTGCCCGCCCTGGGAAAGGTCCATTCCCATCACGGTATCCCCGACATCCAGCAGCGCAAAATAAACGGCCAGGTTAGCCTGTGCGCCGGAATGGGGCTGCACATTGGCGTATTTTGCGCCAAAAAGCTGGCAGGCGCGTTCGATGGCGAGATTTTCGACCTCATCGACATATTGGCAGCCGCCATAATAGCGGTGGCTGGGGTAGCCTTCCGCATATTTGTTGGTCAGCACGCTGCCCATTGCAGCCATCACGGCGGGGGAAACAATGTTCTCGCTTGCGATCAGCTCAATGTTTGCGCGCTGCCGGGAAAGTTCCCGGTTCATCGCAGCGCCGAGCACCGGGTCGGCCTGCGAGACGAATCCAATGGTATCCATCATATCCTTATACATAGTGGGCTCCTCTCTTGCGGTGGTATCGGAACGGGGCAGCAGCCCCGAAACAACGGATCATGGCCGTTACAGGCTGCCTTTGGTTGAAAGCACACCTTCAATGCGCGCATCCTGCCGGGTGGCAGCGGACAGCGCTTTGGCAAAGGCTTTGAACATGGCCTCGAGCTTATGGTGGTCGTTTTCACCATACAGCACTTTCAGGTGCAGGTTCATGGCAGCTGCATAGGAAACAGCATAAAAGAATTCCCGCGCCATCTGGGTGTCCATTCCGCCGCAGGCCGGCGTGGCAAAGTTCGCGTCATACACAAAGTACGGCCTTCCGCAAAGATCAACAGCGCACAGGGCCAAAGTCTCGTCCATCGGCAGCAGGCAGCTTCCGTACCGCACGAGACCGACTTTGTCGCCGAGCGCTTTTGCGATGGCCTGGCCCAGCGTGATGCCAACATCCTCAATTGTGTGGTGGCAATCCACCTGCAGATCACCGGTGCAGCGGACGGTCAGATCAAACAGGCCGTGGCGGGCAAAGCCGTCCAACATATGATCAAAAAAGCCAATGCCTGTTGCAAGGTCGGCACGGCCGCTACCATCCAGATTCAGGGTAACGGTGATATCAGTTTCACGGGTTTGGCGCGTAACGGTGGCAGTGCGGTTCATGAGCGAAGACCTCCTCTCACAGTTGGTCGGGCCACTGGGTACCGGGCACGAAATAGTCGGCCAAGCGGGTGGGCAGCTCATGGCCCAACCGGGCTACGCCGCCATAAAGATGCTTGGCGCACAAAGCTTTGACTTCGTCTGTCTGGCGATGCTCAATGGCTTGCAGCAATGCGTCGTGTTCACTGATGATTTCGCCGTAATTGCGCGCTTCCACCAGGTCCAGCATACGGAAACGGGAATAGCTGTTCTGGTTGGTTTGGATCAGCTGCCAAAGCTGGTCTTTGTGGGTAGCGGTAAACCAGCACTCATGCAGGCAGCCATCCAGGTGATAGAAGGCCGCGGGAGCCGGGTTTGGCTGGGCCGCAAGCCGGCGCAGGGCATTGTTGCGGGATTTCAGCTGGTCCATCTGTTCTGGGGTACAGATCGCGCAGAAATCCAGCAACACAGCGGTTTCTACTGCGACGCGCAGGTAAATCTGCTGGCTGATCGTATCAAAATCCAACTGGGTGACCCGGGTGGATTTGTACGGCGTAACTTCGATCAGCCCGGCAATTCTCAGTTCCTGCAGCACGCTGCGGATCGGGGTGCGGGATACGCCAAATTCCTCGCACAGGGCATTTTCACGCAGCACGGCGCCGGGTTTGCGCTGCAGGGTCATAATTTCCTCATACAGTTGCCGGTAAATATCCCGGCTGTTGTAATTCTTGTTCACAACGGCTCCTCACACAGGCCTGCAAACGATCCTTACTGCTTCACAGGCCTTTTATCACACTCTTTACTACACTAAAGAATATACCACCCCCGGGCCGGCGCGTCAACCCGAACTGGTTGCTTCCGAAAGGGAAAAGCCGGACAAAAACAAGATATTTCGCAGACTGTTTACGATTTTGCAACACATTCCAGGCAAGTGTGCGGTACAATACTTGTAAATACAGCAGTGTATCCTGCTTTTGAAACAAAGGGAGCAGATGCTGCTACGGCATTGCGGGCCGCTTTTTTCGGAAAGGAAACAAAACGCAATGGGCAAAATTATCGGAATTGATCTGGGCACTACCAACAGCTGTGTGGCGGTCGTGGAGGGCGGCCGCCCGGTCGTAATTTCCAATAGCGAAGGCCAGCGCACCACCCCTTCGGTGGTGGCGTTTACCCAGACGGGGGAGCGGCTGGTTGGCGACCCGGCCAAACGGCAGGCGGTAACCAACGCTGCCCGCACGATTTCAAGCATCAAACGGTTGATGGGCTCAGATGAGCGTATTGCGATTGACGGCCGGTGCTATACCCCGCAGGAGATCAGCGCGCAGATTCTGCAAAAGCTCAAGGCGGATGCCGAAGCCTACCTTGGCGAACCCGTGACCGAAGCCGTCATTACGGTGCCGGCCTATTTTAATGACGCCCAACGCCAGGCCACCAAGGATGCCGGCCGAATTGCCGGGCTGGAAGTGCGCCGCATCATCAATGAGCCTACCGCCGCGGCTTTGGCTTATGGCCTGGACAATGGCAAAGCCCAGACTGTCATGGTGTACGATTTGGGCGGCGGTACCTTTGATGTTTCGCTGATCCAGATCGGGGACGGCATTGTGCAGGTACTCGCGACCTGTGGCGACAACCATCTTGGCGGGGATGATTTTGATGAACGGATCGCCCATTGGCTGACCGACCATTTCGCCGCCGAACAGGGGATTGACCTGACCGGTGACCCGGTTGCGATGCAGCGCATCCGGGAAGAGGCGGAGAAAGTCAAAAAAGAGCTGTCCAGTGCCCGTCAGGCAGAAATCAACCTGCCATTCATCACCTCCGGTCCGCAGGGGCCGCTGCACATCCAGGCCACGTTGACCCGCACTGCTTTTGAACAGATGACGGACGACTTGATCGAACGCACCGCACTGCCGGTCAAAAATGCGCTGCGGGACGCCGGTATCGCGGCCAACGATCTTGACCAGGTGCTGTTGGTGGGCGGTTCCACCCGGATGCCGGCCGTGCAGGCCAAGGTGCTGCGGATGGTGGACCTGGAGCCTTCCAAAACGCTCAACCCGGATGAATGCGTTGCGTTGGGCGCCGCCGTGCAAGGCGGCCGGCTTGGCGGCGAGGTATTGGCGGCCGGCGGCGAAAGCTTGCTGCTTATGGATGTCACCCCGCTGACCCTCTCGATTGAAACGGTGGGCGGCGTTGCCACCCACCTGATTGAGCGTAACTCGACAATCCCAACCCGCTTTTCCAAAATTTTTACGACCGCCGCGCCCTTCCAATCCACCGTTGAGATCAAGGTTCTGCAGGGGGAGAGAGAGTTTGCCCGGGACAACAAGCTGCTTGGCACCTTCACCCTCAAAGGGATCAAACGTGCCTGGGCCGGTGTGCCGCAAATCGAGGTCACTTTCGATATAGATGCAAACGGCATTGTGACGGTCAGCGCCAAGGACCTTGAGACAGGCAAACAGCAGAGCATCACGATTACCGGTACCTCGAACCTCAGCGAAGAGGAAATCCAGCGTGCAATGCGGGATGCCGCGATGTACGCCAGCCAGGACGCCGAGCGAAAAGCAGCGATTGAGGCGCTGAACGCTGCGGAAAGTACTGTCTACCGTGTCAACACAGCGCTGGGCAGCAAGGCAGGCAAGGCGCTGAACCGCGACAGCAGAAATCGCATAAAGGAAGCCGAGCGGGCATTGGAAAGGGCGATGCGCCACAAGAAGGCTGAAAAAATGACCCCGGAAGATACCCAAAACCTTGTGAAAGCGCGGGAAGCGCTGGAGTCCGTGTCTGCCTCTCTGATTGTTGCCTGGGAAGCAGAGAGCCGCAGCCAGAACGGGTGACCAGTCTGACTGTACAATCTTTGTATAAAACGCAAGCAGCCCCTTTGTTCTGTCCGCAGACAGCGCGAAGGGGCTGCTATTGGTATGGCCGGGAACCGGCAGGCGGCTCGGAAAACGAAAGCTGCCCGATCGCCCATGCGGCAAACGATTGCAGAAGCTCCGGGTCATACCGAATGTTTTCTGCACCGCTGTAATTCGCCAGGGCAGCCTGCAAAAGCGGCCGGAACGATGCGGGCAGATGGTCAATCCCCCAACTGCCGCCTTCAGCCTTGGACAAAACCTGTCTTTCCTTACGCCAGGCCAGCACCCGGCAAAGATTCAGCGTCATATAAAGCGGCTGTTCCAGAATGTCGGCGGGGGCATTTCGCACATCCTGCCAGATGCTGTCCCAATAAAAGCGTGGATCAACCGGTGCGAAGACTTCCCGGATCGGTTTGCCGTACAGTACCCGCCCGCGCTGAAGAACAACCGTAAAATGGGCGGCCAGATCGGGGTCATCGCCGCGCATATGCCGGATATAGGACGACGGATCATCCCGATAAGCCTGCAGGTGCATCTTTGAAAAATGCAGCAGGTACGGGGTGGGATACCGGAAGTGCCGACAGATGGCTTCGTCCACAACACTCATCTCAATCCCCTTGGCCGGGGCGGCAGCGCACAGCCGGACGATTTCATCCAGATACTGCCGTTTAGCGGTCGCAGTCGGTTCCTGATGTACGACGACAAGCAAGTCCAGGTCGCTATGCGCTGGATGGTAGCAGCCCATCGCGGCGGAGCCATGCAGATATACCCCGACCAGCGCATCCCCCAAACACAACCTGCTTTCGGCCACCAGCGCATCAAGCAGCGCCTGCGGCGGTTCGTGGATAGAGCACATCTGTTTCACTTCCTTCGGCATAATGTCGCGATGCACATGAAAAAAGGCGCCTGCTCTGTGGAACGGCGCCTTTTGCTGGCCCAATTGACACAACGGTTACAGATAACTCGGCTCCTCCCGCCGCTGGCCTGCCAGGGAAGGGGTATCCAGCACGGCACCGGCGCCCAGGGCGACGCAATCGAGCGGCGCTTCGGCAATATGCACCTCGATGCCGGTTTCGTTCTGCACCAGCGTATCCAGTCCGCGCAGCAGCGCGCCGCCGCCAGAAAGCATAATGCCGCGGTCGATGATATCGCTCGACAGCTCGGGCGGCGTACATTCCAGTGTGTCTTTGATTGCGTCAATGATGCGCAGCAGGCTTTCATTCATCGCCTCGCGCACTTCCTCGGAGCGTATCAGAATGTCCTTGGGTAAACCGTCGACAAGATTGCGGCCCTTGATTTCCATGCTCAGCTCAGGATCCATCGGGCAGGCCGAACCAATCTCTAGCTTGATCTGCTCCGCCGTGCGTTCGCCGACCAGCAGATTATATTTGCGCTTGATAAAGGCAATGATGCTCTGATCGAGCGCATCGCCGGCGCAGCGCACACTGCGGCTGGCTACAATGCCGGAAAGGCTGATGACCGCCACCTCGGCCGTGCCGCCGCCAATATCGACAATCATGCTGCCGACGGGTTCGGTGGTTGGCAGCCCGGCCCCGATAGCGGCCGCCATCGGTTCTTCAATCACGGTGACCTGGCGCGCGCCGGCGCGGGCGGCGGCCTGACGCACGGCGCGGCGCTCAACTTCGGTCACGCCGGATGGCACACAGATAACCACACGCGGTCGCGAAAAAATACTGCGCCCGCATGCCTGGCGGATAAAACTCTGCAGCATGGCGGCAGTTACATCAAAATCAGCGATTACGCCGTCTTTGAGAGGGCGGACCGCCACAATCGACCCCGGCGCGCGGCCAATCACGGCTTTCGCTTCGTGGCCGACGCTGCGTACCCGCAGTTCTTCGCTGCGGGTGTCCACCGCCACCACGCTGGGTTCGCGCATGATGATGCCGCGTCCTTTCATGTAGACCAGGGTATTTGCTGTGCCCAAGTCAATGCCGATGTCTTTGGTAAACATAGTGTGCAGTCCCTCGCTAATCCAGTGAAAGAATCGGGTCAAAAAATGTGCCATCGTCCTCTCCTTTATGCCGGGCTGCCGGCACGGAGCGCGTCACAGCGGCAAAAAGTTTGCCAAAAGCTGTGCCGTGCGATGGACAGGCAGACCCATGATGTTGTAATAGCATCCCGCAATGCCGGTGCACCACAGCGCAGCATGCCCCTGAATGGCGTAAGCCCCGGCTTTGTCGTAGGGTTCCGGTGTGCGGATGTAACGCAGCAGGTCTTCCTCGGCGATAGGGGCAAACTGTACAACCGTTGTTTCCACCGCGGCCATTTTGCGCGAGCCTTGGCAAACACAGACGCCGGTATGCACTTTGTGGGTGCGGCCGCTCAGCGCACGCAGCATACGGGCGGCGTCTGCCTCATCGCGCGGCTTGCCAAATACCTGGCCGTCGCAGTCAACAATGGTGTCGCAGCCCAGAACCACATCCTGCGGATGGGCTGCGGCTACTGCCTGCGCCTTGGCCACCGCCAAAGCCCCTGCCAGGTGGGCCGGGCTGTCGGCGGCAATGCGGCGCTCATCAACCGCGCTTGGCACAACCGTGTAGTCCCGGGTGATCAAAGCAAGCAGTTCCCGCCGCCGCGGGCTGCCGGATGCGAGCAATAAAGACATGGGGATGCGTCCTTTCATACTGGATTATACCGCTGTGGCATGGCGAAGGAAGGCGAAATGGCGAAGACGGCAGCAAAATCAAACCTTGCCGGTGGAACCGAATCCGCCTGCGCCACGCACCGTATCCGAAAGATCCAGCGCCGGCACAAAGGCCGCCTGCCAAACCGGTGCGATACAAAGCTGGGCCACGCGTTCTCCGGGTTCAATGGTGTAAGATTCCTGGCCAAGATTGATAAGAGCAACCTTGATCTCGCCGCGGTAATCACTGTCAATCACCCCCACGCAATTGGGCAGGGTCAGCCCGTGCTTAACAGCCAGCCCGCTGCGTGCATACAGCAGCGCCACGCAACCGGCATCGGGCAGCTCAATCGCAAGGCCGGTGGGAATCATCGTGCGCTCGCCGGGGGAAAGGGTCAACGGTGCGTCCAGCACAGCACACAGATCGGCTGCGGCTGCACCCGGGGTTGCGTAAACGGGCGCTTTGGCGCGCGGGTCAAGAACGCGGTAACGTACGGTTTTTTGTTCCATCAAAGGGCTTCTCCTTCCGATTCATCGACACTGGTTGCTTCGGCCTCCGCTGCGATGGGGGCGTCAGTGCTCCGTGGGCGAGCCAGCGAAACCAAACCGGCTGCCGCCATAACCAGGCCAAGCAGCAGCACGATGGCGCGTTCCAAAATGGCATATATCTGGCACAGCCAGCGCGGCGGCTTTACCGCTACCGCCACAAGCAGCACGCCGGTTACCAGATAGGCAAGGCTTTCTGTTTTGTCTTTGCGTTCTTTCATGGTAAATCTCCTTAAATTGGGGAAAGCGTTCAGGCATAGTATAAACCACGGGTGAATTCACCGTCAAATCCTTGCCTGGCCAACAGCCGTTCCAAAATTTGGGCAACGCGGGCGGGCGTTTCCAGGGTGAAAGCGGCAACGGCACAGTCCACCGGCATTTCTGCCAGCCGATCCCCCATATACAAAGGAACGGGATTGAAAACGGTGCGGATACCGGCGCTCCCCGGCGAAGAACAACGCACAGGAAAATCCCGGCCCTTGCGGTCGCGCAGCGAACCGGCCCCCTGGCAGTGGGTGCAGTCTCGTACATTTTTCAGCGGGCAGGCACGGGTCAGCATCAGCGGTATATGGCCGTAGCACAATGCCGCGGTCGGTATACCGGGTTCGATGCAACGCATGGAAGCGAGCGGCGTTTCGGGATGAACCAACAGGCCTCCAAGGCCTTGCTCAGCATACTGCCGTGCCGCAAGGGGGTTGGTGATGTTCAGCCCCATCCCGCCGAAGCGGGGCAGTGTGGTGGCAAATCGCATCTGGGCCAGATTGTTTAGGATCACGCCGGCCCAGCCCTGTCCTTCGCATGCGGCAAGAGCCCCGGCGGTTTGGGCTTCCAATGCACCAAACGTAATGCGCGGCAGTTCCAGCATGGTGCGGGCACGCCAGGCGGCCGGCAGCCGCTGCGCTTCGGCCAGCGGTATTGCCATCCGGGACAGGCGGTTGACAAGGTGCGCGGGAATCTGTTCAATCGTGGCAAAACGTGCCATCACCGCCGGCTGACCAACCTGGTGAAGCGGGAAGGTGGGCAGGGAATAGGCTTGCACCGGCAACGGGGTTGGTGCGCTGCGCGCAGCCAAAAGCTGTTCAAGCGCTGTGCGGCGCAGCGTATTCCAGGCGCCGCCCGGCAAATACAAGCCGGCAACGGCGTCCTCGATCTGAATGCGGCCAACCTGGAACGGTGTGCCGCCTGTTTTGCCCAACGCCCGCGTGATGGACTCGCGCTGGTCTTTGCCGGCCGGCGCAGGTTCGACGTCAGAACATACGGTACATCCGTGACCGTCACGGTCGGCAGCTGTTAGGCGGATGCCCGTTTCGTCCGCGGATACGGCAAAGTCCACCGGTATCCGTGCCAACTCACGCCGGTACAATTCACGGGCGCGCGGGGCCGCCGCCCGTGTGGCCGCGGCGTCAGCCTCGGTGCGAACGCCAAACATGGTCTTATCGTTGCGGCCCAGCAGGTATCCATCTGTGAAACCGGAGCGTGAAAAGATATCCCGAACCAACGCTTCGTCATAGGGATCGCCGGCCCGGGCGGCCCGGCAGGCGGCAACCGCCACGGCAGCGTATTCCGGGGTGCGCAGCCTGCCTTCGATCTTGCAACTTACCACGCCGGCTTCAGCCAATGTCTGCAGGTGCGGAATCAGATCCATGTCCTTGAGGCTTAGGTGGCAAGCCTGCCCGGGTTGGCCGGGCCGCAGGTTTGGGGTTGCGTCAAACGGCAGCCTACATGGGCCTGCACAGGCGCCGCGATTGCCGCTGCGCCCGCCCAGGAAAGCACTCATCATGCACTGGCCGCTGACCGCCATGCACTGCGCACCGTGGATGAAGACTTCGACTTCAATCGGGTTTGCCTCTGCAATCGCCCGGATCTCCGCCAGGGAAAGTTCTCTCGCAAGGATCACCCGGTCGTACCCCATCTGTGCCAGCTGGCGCGCACCCTCCGGCGTATGGATGGACATCTGGGTGGACCCGTGCAGCGCAAGGCCGGGCGCGATCTGTTTGACCATTACGGCGACAGCCAGGTCATCGGCAATCACAGCGTCGGCACCGGCTTCGGCCACGGCGCGCACTGCGTCGGCCAGGCCGGCAAGCTCCCCGGCAAAAACCAGGGTGTTGAGGGTGACATGCACGCGTACGCCGCGCGCGTGGCAAAACGAAACGGCCCGACGCAGCTCTTCCGGCGTAAAGTTTCCCGCGGTGCGCCGGGCGTTAAAACCGGTCAACCCCAAATAAACAGCATCAGCGCCGCTTAAAACAGCGGCGCTTAGCATCTGGATGTTGCCGGCCGGGGCCAAAATTTCCGGGCGGCGGACCGCCCCAGCTTTCGATCCCATCAATTCATGATACCCGGGTTGTTCAGGCGGCGGCGCAGATCATCCACCTGCTTGCGCAAGGCGTCGTTTTCACGGCGCAGCTCTTCCGCCGCCATCTTGGCAGAAGCGGCATCTTCCAGGTAGTTTTTGATCTGGCGGCGCATGTTGTCGGCACTGCCGCTGGCCTTTTCCAACTCGTCACGATAGTTCAGCGCAGTCATCACTGCGGCGGTGGTGATGGAAACAGAGTTGGAGGAGGACATCAGTTCGTTCATGTCCAGGTTCAGCCGGTCGGCCAGGTTCTGCATATAATCCTCGCTCTCGCTGGTCGAAATGACATAGCTGGAACCACAGATGTTCAGACGTACTTTGCTCGTTGCCATGTGAATGCTCCTTTGTTAGTTGGTAGATCCCAAGGAAATTCTGTGCAGATATACTATATTATAGTATAATTTGGCCCCAAGAAAAAGCCCTTTTGTGTAAAAATGCAAAATTCAAGCGATACGAACAAAAATACCTTGCTAAAACGCTGGCATTTTACTATAATTAATATTGGGCGCTGCCGCATCCAGCCACAAACTGGCCCAACAGGGCATTCAGCAAGCGGCCCGGCGCCTTTCCCTGAAGGCAACTTAGCGCCAATAGTCGGTAAAGGAGAGAGCTGTTTTGTTGAAATATACCCAGAAAGAGTTTGAAAAGCTGCTTAAGGACACGCTGATCAGCGAATGCGGCGTGACCTTGGATGTGGCATCCGAAAACCAGATCTACCGCTGTCTGGCGGCCATTGTCCGCCAGATCATGTCGGACAAGCAAAAGAAGTTCCAGGCCCGCGCGATGGGCGAAGGCAAAAAGCAGGTTTATTACCTTTGCATGGAGTTCCTGATGGGACGCAGCCTGCGTTCGAGCCTGTTTAACCTTGGGCTGCAGGATGTCGCACGCGATGTGCTGGCGGAAGCCGACATTAAGATTGACAATATCTACGCCCAGGAGCCGGACGCCGGCCTGGGCAACGGCGGTCTGGGACGCCTGGCGGCCTGCTATCTTGACGGCATGGCAACCGACTGCATCCCCGGCACCGGTTATTCGATCCTGTATGAGTATGGCATCTTCAAGCAGAAGATTGTGGACGGCTGGCAGCAGGAAACCGCGGATAACTGGCTCCCCGGCGGTCAGGTCTGGATCAAATCGCACCCGGACCAGGCACAGGAAATCCGCTTTGACGGCCAGGCTGTTGAAACGTGGGACGGTGGCTTCCACCATGTCAAATACGAAAACTACAACAGCGTTATCGCGGTGCCGAATGATATGTATGTTGCCGGGTACGGCACGCAGGGCGTTTCCAAGCTGCGCCTGTGGCAGGCCAAGGCTCCGAGCTTCGACATGAGCAGCTTTAATGCAGGCAATTACAATACCGCGATCAGCCAGAGCGCTTCGGCCGAGTTGATCTCCAAGATCCTCTACCCGAACGATAATCATACCGAAGGCAAGATCCTGCGCCTGCGCCAGCAGTATTTCTTCTCGGCTGCATCGGTAGCGGATATCCTGCAGAACCATCTGAATCAGTACGGTACGCTGGATAACCTGCCGGAAAAGGTGGCAATCCAGCTCAACGATACCCACCCGACCCTTGCGATTCCCGAAATGATGCGCATCTTGCTTGACGAGTGCAGCTACAGCTGGGAAGATGCATTCGCAATCTGCCAGAAGGTCTTTGCTTATACCAACCACACCGTCATGAGCGAGGCGCTCGAAAAGTGGAATGTCGATATCTTCCGCTCCACGCTGCCGCGTATCTGGCAGATTGTCTGTGAGATGGATCGCCGCTGCCGTGAAGATCTGTTCAAGGTGTTCCCGGGCGATGTCGGCAAGGTGAACTATATGGCGATCCTGGGCGATAACCAGGTCCGCATGGCGAATATCTGCGCCTACACCTGCCACTCGATCAACGGCGTTTCCAAACTCCACAGCGAAATCATCAAAGACAGCGTCTTCCATGACTATTACCTTTATAAACCGAAGGCGTTCAAGAATGTCACCAATGGCATCGCCTACCGCCGCTGGCTGCTGTGCTCGAACCCTGCGCTGACCGATCTGCTCACCGAGTGCATTGGTGACGGGTTCAAGACGGACGCCGCACAGCTCAAAAAGTTTGAGAAATTTGCAGCCGACAAGACTGTCTTGAAAAAGCTCGAAAATGTCAAGCGCGAGAACAAGGCGCAGTTCTCCAACTATCTCATGCGTGCAACCGGCCAGCTCATTGACCCGGACTCGATCTTTGACTGTCAGGTCAAGCGTATGCATGAATACAAACGCCAGCACCTCAACGCGCTGAACATCGCAGCTGAATACCTTTATCTCAAGGCCAACCCGAATGCGGATTTCACCCCGAAGACCTATATCTTCGGCGCGAAGGCGGCCCCGGGCTATTATATGGCCAAACAGATGATCCGTATGATCTGCAAGCTTGGCGCTTTGATCGATTCCGATCCGGCTGTGCGCGGCAAACTCAGCGTTGTGTATCTTGAGGATTACTGCGTGACGCTGTCTGAGCAGCTGATGCCTGCTTCGGAAGTGTCGGAGCAGATTTCGCTGGCCGGCACGGAGGCTTCCGGCACCGGCAACATGAAGTTTATGCTCAACGGCGCGATCACGCTCGGCACACTGGACGGCGCCAACGTTGAAATTGCGGACGCTGCCGGCCATGAGAACGAAATCATCTTTGGTATGCTGACCCCGGAGGTCAATGCTCTGAAGGGCATGGGCTATCATCCACAGGCATATATTGCAGATGACAACATCGCAATGGCGGTTCTGGATCTTTTGGAACGCGGTTGGAACGGTGAGAACTTCACCGAAGTGACCAGCAACCTGCGCAATTCTGACCCGTATATGGTAATGGCAGATTTCAAGGATTACCGCCGTGCCCAGCAGACGGTGCAGAAGCTCTATCGTGACCGGGATACCTGGAACCGCATGAGCCTGATGAACATCGCGAACGCTGGTATCTTCTCGGCCGATCGCTCCGTGATGGACTACGCCCGTGATATTTGGGGCGCTTCGCAGGTGCGCTAATCGCTATACCTTTTTTGCTCAAGGTCGAACCGCCGCAAACCAATGCCGCTATGCCGGCTGTGCTTGCGGCGGTATTTTTGGCAATCCTATTTGTGCCGAAGCCAATTTTATTTAACCCCGAAGGGACAATGCTATGTCGCACACCTTTTTTAACAGCCGTTTGCTGCAATATAAATCTCCATTTGGCGCTGTCACGGCCAATACGCAGGTTACCTGGCATCTGGATGTACCGGAAAACTTTGGTTATGTAGACCCGCATCTGGTTCTGACAAAGGACAGGGAAACCCCTGTACATTACCGGATGGAGTTTACCGGCCAAAGCCAGGGGGCCAACCATTTCCAGGTGAAGGTTACCCCCACCTCCTCGGGGTTGTATTTTTACTATTTTGACCTCTACACCGATTTCCGCAAAATCTGCCGCGGCGCAGGGGCCGAGGGTTTTTTGACCTGGACACTGAAGGACAGCTGGCAGCTGACGGTTTATGAACCGGATTTTTCTACCCCCTCCTGGATCAAAAATGGAACGATGTATCAGATTTTCCCGGATCGATTTAATGAGGGCGTCCCAAACAAGGAAATGCCCTTCGCCGACCGTATCTACCGAGAAGATAAAACCGGCGAGCCCTATTTTTGGCCGACCGAACAGGAAGAGGGGTATCTGAACCGGGACTATTTTGGGGGGGATTTCCTCGGGATTGAGCAAAAACTTCCTTATCTCAAGAATCTGGGAATCAGCTGTATCTACCTTAACCCTATCTTTGAAGCGCACGCCAACCATCGCTACAATACAGCCAACTATCTGAAAGCCGATCCGCTGCTTGGTACCAATGAAGATTTCGCCCGGCTTTGTTCGGCGGCCAAAAAGGAAGGCATCCGCATTATCCTGGACGGTGTGTTCAGCCACACCGGTTCGGATTCTCTGTATTTCAACCGCGAAGGCCGCTATGGCCCGGGCGGTGCCTACCGCGACCGACATTCGCCTTATCGCAGCTGGTATGATTTTGATTCCGGCTATGCCTGTGGGTACCGCAGCTGGTGGGGCTTTGATACGCTGCCCGAAGTGCAGGAGGAATCTCCTTCCTATGTAGAGTTTGTCTGCGGGAAGGGCGGGGTAATTGACACCTGGCTGGGGCTTGGCGCATCCGGTTTCCGATTGGATGTCGCAGACGAGCTGCCGGATGCCTTCATTGAAAAGATTCGCGCAGCAGTGAAAGCCCATGGGGAGGATAAACTGCTGATCGGTGAAGTTTGGGAGGATGCCACCACCAAGGAAGGTTTCGGACGTCGGCGCACCTATTTGCGCGGGCATGGGCTCGATACCACGATGAACTATCCGTTCCGGAATGCAGCCATTGATTTTGTTCGTGGGGCGGATGCGGCGGAAATTGCCGACCGTATCTTGTCCATCTGCGAAAACTACCCGCCCCCGGCGCTGGACTGCTGCATGAACTTTTTATCCACCCATGACACTGAGCGTGCCATTACCGCCATTGCAGATGAGCCGGCCAACGGCCGGGATCGTTTCTGGCAAAGCGGTCGCCGCATCCCGCTGTCCCGCATGGAGGATGCTGTGCGCCGCGAACTCCTTGCCTATGCGTTGATCTTTGCGCTGCCCGGTGTGCCCTGCATCTACTACGGCGATGAAATCGCCATGCAGGGTTACCGCGACCCGTTTAACCGGGCGTTTTACGACTGGCACAGCACCGAACGCCGTCTGCGCGGGCCGCTGGCCAACCTGGCTGAACTGCGTCGCAGCTGTGATGCTTTCAAATGCGGGCGGATTGAACTTGTTGAAGCGAAGGGAGATGTGCTGCATTTCCGGCGAATCGGAAAAACGCAGACTGCAGAGATCATTCTCAATCGTGGGCCGCACCTGCTGTGTACGCAGGCTTTCGGCAAAGCAGCCGAGGTGAACCCGCTGGGCTTTACCATTCTGGTTGAGGATAACGCCCCAGAACATGTCGGGTATTTCAAAATTTATTGAGGTGACTTAGCCTCTCCCTAAACCGGTTTTCCAAGGATGTTGTAACACTTGGAAGACCGGTTTTTGTGTTTCCTCTGCGATACGCCCGGCCGTGGGGTATCTTTCCAGCCCCGTAACATAGGACAGCAGTTGACAGGATTCGAGCACTCTGTTAGTATAAAGACAAGCCAAGAAAGGAGGGAAGTTCCATGGGAATGGATACGATTTTCTGGCTGGCCGCTGTGGCGGTGTTTCTGCTGGTGGAGACGGCAACGGCCGCACTTGTTTCAGTTTGGTTTGCGGTGGGGGCTGCCGCCGCTTTGGTGCTCAGCTTTTTCACGGCTTCGGCTGTGATTCAGTTTGTCACCTTTGCGGTAGTGTCCGGTGTGGTGCTTCTGGTTATGATCCCCACGCTTGCGCGCCGCCGCAAAGCGCGCAAGCCGCCGGTCACCAACGGCTCTGGCCTTGCCATCGGAAAACGCGGTGTGGTACTGCGGGCAATCCAGCCTGGAGAGATCGGCCGCGTTCGTGTAGATGGTCTGGACTGGCAAGCCCGTGCCGACACCCCGCTGGCGGAAGGCGCCCATTGTGAAGTAACTGCTGCCGAAGGCGCTGTTCTGACCGTGCGCGCCGTCACCGCCGCCAAAACCCCTGCCTGATCCCTGTCCTTGGCGTGGGTTGGCCGCAGCGGCCGGCAGGCCTTCGCCACTATCATTCCACCGAAACTATAAACAAGAGGAGGTACCCTTATGCCCTGGATTGCGCTCGCTATTTTGCTTGTCATTTTGTTGGTCGTCCTCATCAGTTGCATCGTCATTGTTCCGCAGTCAAATGCCTACGTTATTGAGTGGCTTGGCGTTTATAAAGCCACTTGGGAAGCCGGTCTGCACCTGAAGGTCCCGTTTCTGGAACGTGTGGCCCGGCGTGTCTCTTTGAAGGAGGAAGTGGCCGATTTCACACCGCAGCCGGTTATCACGCGGGATAACGTTACCATGATGATCGATACAGTCGTTTTTTTCCAGGTATTTGATGCAAAGCTGTATGCGTACGGCGTCAACCGCCCGATTCAGGCGATTGAGAATCTGTCCGCCACGACGCTGCGCGATATCATCGGTTCGATGTCCTTGGATGAAACGCTGACAAGCCGTGATTTGATCAACTCTAAAATCACTGCGACACTGGATGAGGCAACCGATCGCTGGGGAATCAAGGTGAACCGGATCGAGCTCAAAAACATCGAACCGCCGCAGGAGATCCGCCAGGCGATGGAAAAGCAGATGAAGGCGGACCGTGAAAAGCGCGCCAATATCCTTCTGGCTGAAGGTGAAAAGCAGGCAGCTATTACCCGCGCCGAAGGTGAGAAGGAAAGTGCGATTCTGCGTGCTGAAGCGGTGAAACAGCAAAAAATCCGCGAAGCCGAAGGCCAGGCCCAGGCGTTGCTTCTGGTGCAGAAAGCCAAAGCGGATTCTGTCCGTCTGCTCAATGAAGCTGCGCCCAGCCAGGCGATGCTGGCTCTGCGCAGCATGGAAGCAATGGAAAAAGTCTCCGACGGAAAAGCAACCAAGATTATTATTCCGAGCGAGATGCAAAACCTGGCGTCTACCGTCGCATCTATTAAAGAACTGGCTGTGGATGGTCCCATCGGCAAGGCGTAATTTGCGTTAATGGAATTTTGTTAAATGAAAAGCCCCGCGCAGCAATTGAACCGAACCAGTAATAACGGACAATAGACAAGATCCCCCTGATGTAGGAAAATGGAAGTACTACATCAGGGGGATTTTATATTGCGAGAAGATATTAGAAAATCAGGGAGAAGGAAAGGGTCAATGTGAAATGGCGGAAAGCTGGGGTCTAAGAGGGGACAGGCCAGTTCATGACTTATTAAAAAGAGAAACGAAGGAAATACAGGGAATGCATAAGCCACAAGGATGCAAACCAGTAAAGACGCTGGAAAAATTGCAAGCGAGATGATTGACCGCTACATCCATTTTTACTACCACGAATGCATCCAAAGAAAGCAGGAGTGGCGCCGCCAACGCTGCACCACTCCTGCTAAAACTGAATATTCCAGCTCAGGGCTTTTTGTGCTGCCTGCACAATCTGGGGCAGTTCATCAACTGAGGTGGAACTTTATTGCGTATGAATAGATGGATACTCCGCTACCCAAAAGCCGCAAACAAGGCAGGCTGGCGGATAGCGACTGCACATTGACGGCTATGCGCCCAGCCGCAGCCGGGCCAGCTGCCGGCAGTGCAGATAAAGCGCTGCAGCCGTCACCAGCAAAGCGAAGCAAAGAACGGGATAGACATAACCTGCCGGCCAGACCAACAGGGCGGCTGCTGGCACGCCGACCATCACGGTGCCGCCCAGCAATGTCACAAGTGTGGCGGCGCTTTGTTTGACAACCTGCACTTCGTTTTCCCAGTTCAAAAGGGGAAGATGCAGGTTGGCGCTCAGGCCCCATACGGCGCCCCACACCAGGTATAACCCTGAAACAGCTGCGTTCCATCCGGCGGTGGGGGTACCAGACAGCAGCAAACTGGTAACCATCCAGCAGGGGGCACCGACAGTCAGATTCAGGAGAAGTTTGCTGTGAACATAATCGGCGGGGCGGATGGGCAAACTGCGCAGGAGGTCCCATTGCGGCCCATCCAGCGAGACAGAGCATGCCGAAGGCGGCGCCAGACAAACCAACCACCCCAGAACAAGCGGCAGAAAGCTGGTGCCCTCCGCCGGCAGGCCGAGCTGAGCAAACATCTGCGGCCCAACCAGCCGGTAACCGGCCGCCAACAGAACAAGCAGCAGATAGCCGACCAAGGTGTTGGTCAAGTAGATTCCGCAGCTGAGATATCGCTGCCATTCCCGACGGTAAAGCGCCGTCACTGGCCGGCCTGTGCGTTGCGGCAGCGCCGACGCAGCTCGTTTTGCACTGCCGGTGTGCAGGGCAGCGCAAAGCTTCGGATAACGCGGGGCGGCCAATCCGAACAGCAGGACGGCAGGCAGAAGGGAGATAAGGCACAACGGCACCAGCCAAATGAACCGGCCCGCCAAAGCCCGGGTCAGCCAGTCTGCGGGTGGGTAAAGCGCAATCCACTGCAGCAGGACCGGTTCCAATAGGGACAGAAATTCCGCTTCGTCGGTTGGCATACCGATTGTGGTGCCGAAACAAAGAACCAGTACGAGCAAGGTGGCAATGAGCAGCAACAAACTGCCGATGATATTTCCATGCCGCAGGCGGGAGGTACCGGCAAGAATGGCTGCCCCCAGCAAAGAGGCAAAACAGAGCGGAAGGAGTGGCAAAAGCAAAAGCCCCAGCAATGCGATGGGTACAGCAGCCAGCCCTATGCCGGCCTGTGAAATAAACAGGCAAAAACCGGGCCCCAGCAACAGCGTGCAGCCGGCCAGATCCGTCAGGTACACGGTAAGAAAGCGGCTCAAAAGCAGCGCGGTGCGCGGCAGCGGCAGCGGAACTGTCTGCTGGCAGAACTGATCGCTGAACAGAAGGGAACCGGCACGGCTCACCTCAAACACGGTCAATGCCAGCGCGGCTGCGGTATACAGGCAGCCGGGCGCCAGGTCCCCAAACCCCAACCACTGCAGCCCATAGGCGATGGCGACGGCGTAAAACAGAAAGAACAGCGCAAGCACGGCGCCAAGAATTGCCATCAGCAGCCAGCGGCGACGAAACTTGGGATCATGGCTGCAGCAAAATTCATTCCAACGCCCAAACCGGCGCCATTCAACCCTCAGCAGAATCCGGGTTGCCTGCAGCGTTCCCATCGCGTACCACCTCCAGGAAAATCTCTTCCAAACTGCGCCCGCCAGTCAGCAACTCTGTTTGGCCTGCGGCCACCAGCTGCCCGCGGCGCAGAATGGCGACTTTGTTGCAGATCTTTTCGGCTGTATCCAGCACATGGGTTGAGAAAAAGACAGCTGCTCCCGCTTCACATAGCCGGCGCATTGTTTGCTTGAGCTGCGCTACGGCTTCCGGATCAAGGCCAACGAACGGTTCGTCCAGAATCAGCAATTTGGGATTGTGCAACAGTGCCGCTGCGATCGCAAGCTTTTGTTTCATCCCGTGGGAGTACGTTGAGATCAGCGCGCCGAGTGCATCACGCAGGCCGAGCACGGAAGTCTCTTTCTCGATGCGCTCGCGGCGCAGCTCAGCCGGCACCGCAAACACATCAGCCACAAAGCGTAGATACTGCATGCCGGTCAGATAGGGGAAGAGCACCGGGTCATCCGGCAGATAAGCGAAGCTGCGCTTGCATTCCATCGGCTCTTGCTGGATGGAGTGCCCGTCAATCAGAATTCTGCCGCTCTCAAAATCAAGCAGGCCAACGGCAGCTTTGATGGTGGTGGTTTTTCCGGCGCCGTTGTGACCGATAAAGCCATATATATCCCCGGGCTCCACATGCAGGCACAGGTCCCGCACGGCCACTTTGCCACCGGGGTAGGTTTTTGTCAGATGTTCAATGCGAAGCATACGGTTTCCCTCACTTCATGATCCGTTTGTAAACAAGGAAGGAATACAGGAAAATCCACCCTGTGCCGCCCAGAAGGACAATAAGCAGGAAGGTCAGAACCACGCCCTCTCCCAGCCATCCGGCCAGAAAACTGTTCAGAAGCAGGGCAATCCCCATGACAATGAATGTAATCCCGCCCATGCGCTGGGTGCGTTCCCAATTGTGCGGATCTGCCAACGACCAGGGCGTTCGGCAGCCGAAAGTATAATTCTGTTTGATGCGTGGCATATAGTTGCCCAGCAGAATAAAGAAAAACCCAAGCCCACCGCCGATCAACACCCCGACAAGGTTGCTGCCATCCGGGATGAAACCGAACGCGCTGAGCTCTGTCACCCAGCTGAACAGGCAGAAAAGCAGCGTGAAGCCAATCGTTGTACCGCGGTAAAGAGCGCCAAATTTTTCGAAGTTTTTGCCTTTAGGGTCAATATAGGGCAATGCGCCGAGCAGCAGCAGGATTCCAAGTGGCAGCGCGCCGAATGCAGCGGCACTCCACTTGGGGCCCCATCCGTCTATTTCACCGGCAAAATTCCAGTGTATGGGAACCTGCTCAGGCAAAAACGGCAGACAGACCAGATGCCCCAACAGATTCAATGTGCATAGGATCGCCAGGGCCAGAAACAACGGCTTATTCTGTTTCATCGTTACCCTCTCCTTTCACAAGGCCAAAATCGTAAAACCATTTCATCAGTTCCTGAAATACAGTCAGGTTCAGACCATAGACGATGTTCTGCCCGCGTCGCTCATCGGTAACAAGCCCGGCTGCCTTCAGGGTGTTCAGATGATGGCTGACCGAAGGCTTCGCCATGGAAAAATGGGCCGCAATTTCACCGGCCGTCATCTCACCGTTGGATAATAGTTCCAGGATGCGTCGCCGGGTTGGATCAGCCAGAGCTTTGAATGCATCCCCCATAAGAAACCTCCTTCTATTGAATTGGATTTGCAGACGATTGCCCTATGTGCTTGGACAACCTCCGTTTTCCTGTGCCGTTTTTCACCGCCAAGCAGCCTGCGGTACAGAAAACGGGAATTGCAATGCATGAGATAATTAGACAACAATCTAATTAACTTGCGTGCAGTATAGCATACACACTATTGTTTGTCAACTGCAAAAAAACGCCCTGCGGGCTGGCCGCAAGGCGTAGGAAAGCAACAGGGATCAGGCGTTTGCCTGCTCAATCATATGGTTCATAACCAGATCATTGAGAGTGGTCATTTTCAGGTAGTTTGCACCATAGCTCTCGATATAGCTGGAGGAATCTGTCGTGCCGAACTGGTTCGAAAACTCACTTTCCAGCGTGGCGTCGTCGCAAACAATGCCGTAGTGCTCAGCCATTGCCTGCATAATCAACATCTGGCGTGCCGAACCCTGGATGTTGGCGGTCAGGTAGGTCAGGTAGGTTTCTGCATCGGGGATGCCGCTTGCAGCCAGGAAGTCGTTGAGCGACATGCCGGACATCTGGGCATAGGCATAGGGCTGCTGAAGGTACAGATCCTCAAAATAGGAGGTGACTTCTTCCGGCAGATCTTCGCTGATGGTCAACTGATCGTTGAGCTGGGTGTAAATTTCGTTGGCCTGCTGCTCAAACAACAAGATGCCTTCGACATAGCTGCGCAGTCCTTCCACACTGGTAATTCCCAGCTGGGTATTGAGGTTGCTTGTCACCCAGTCATCTGTCAGTTCCGGCAGGGAAGTTTCAGCAATATAATTGAGCGTAGTTTCAAACACGGCTTCCTTGCCGTTGAGCTCTTCATTGCCGTAATCTTCCGGGAAGGTAACAGTTACATCAAAGGTTTCGCCCGGCATATGGCCAACAATCTGCTCTTCAAAATTGTCAATGAAACGACCGCTGCCAAGTGTCAGGCTATCGCCGGTGGCGCTGCCGCCGTCAAACGCGACACCGTCGATGGTGCCGGTATAGTCGATGTTGACGGTGTCGCCGTCCGCCGCAGCGCGGTCGGTAACCTGGGTCTCTTCCGCAAAGCCGGCCAGGACATTTGAATCGATGTATTCATCAATGTCCGTCTGTGAAACCGTGTTGGCCTCATCTGAAAGGGTCAGGCTCAGATCGGCAGGCACTGTGACATAATCATCGATGTTCAGCCCGGCCACATAGCCGTTGTCATCAAACAGGCTGCTATAATCAAAGTTGGCCAGATAGGCATAGGGGTCGGCTGTTTCCGCCGTCTCGGCAGAGGAAGCGGTTGTTTCCGGTGTTGCGGTGGGGGCGGTTTCGGCAGTGGCGGTGCTGCTGGCAGTGGCGCCGCAGCCGGCCAACCCCAGGGCCAGGCAAGCAGCCAGCAAACCGGCGGCGCGGGTCAGATTTTTGTGTTTCATGGGTCTCTCCTGTCTTTTTCTGCAAAGGCCGGCAAAGGTCAAACCACCGGCTGCAATGCGTGATACTTTCCCATTATACATCTTTTCCGAAAAAAGTACAGCATTTTGTTCACAAAAGCTGTGGTCCGTCCTTGTGCCGTGCGGCGGTACCATTCTTTTGCGCTTCATGGTATAATAGCCGCAAACGCGGTTATTATACTGCTTTTGCGCAACGGCTCGCCGTTCTGGCTGCGCCAGCCCGGCAACCGCCTCTGGATGCGCAATTATACCATTCCGCTTCGCTTCATGGTATAATACAGCCGAGCAGGAAATTGGAAAGGAAGTACGCAATATGACCGAAAGTAAAATTGCCCGCATCAATGCCCTGGCGCACAAAGCCAAGCATTCCCCATTGACAGAGGAGGAAAAAATCGAACAGGCCGCCCTGCGCAAGGAGTTTCTGGCCGATGTGCGCGCTTCCCTACAGGAACAGCTGGCGCACACAGTTGTGGTAGAGCCGGACGGCAGCCGGCACCCCCTGCTGAAAAACGGCGGAAAAACCGATACATTGTGATAAAACATCGAAAAATCGGCCCCGCACCGCATTGCAATTTCAGGGCGGGTCTGGTATAATGGCCCTGGCGGCGTATCCCGGTTTGAACAAATCGGCCTGCCGGCCTTTGAAAGGGCATGTATGAAGGGCTGTTTTTTTGCATCTGCACTTTATAACGGCGGACCGGGCGGAAAAGGCTGTACATGTATACCAAAGCGAGGTAATAAAATGCTGACTGCAATCACAGGTATCAACTGGGGCGACGAAGGCAAAGGCCGGATGGTCGACCTGCTCAGCCAGGACTATGACATCGTAGCCCGCTACCAGGGCGGCGACAATGCCGGCCACACTGTCAAGAACGAACGCGGCAAGTTTGTGCTGAACCTGATCCCCTCAGGCATCCTTCGCCCGGAGGTTGTCTGCGTTATGGGCGGGGGGATGGTCATCGATCCTGCACATCTTGAAAAGGAGATTGCCTCTTTGCGTGAGCAGGGGATTGAGATCAGCCCGGCAAACCTGAAAATTTCAGACCGCGCCACCATCACGATGCCTTTCCATGTGGAAGAAGACGGCCTGGAGGAAGCCCGCCTTGCCAAGACAGGCGCCCAGTTTGGTTCGACCAAGCGCGGGATTGCGTATACCTATGGCGATAAATTCATGAAAAAGACGCTGCGCATGGGTGACCTTGTCCATATGGATGCCGGTGTGCGCAAACGGTTGGAAACGATTGTTGAATCCAAGAATCTGACGATGGAGCGCATCTATGGCCAGGACCCGGTCAGCGTGGACCAAATGTGGGCCTGGTGTGAGCACTATGCCGATCAGTTCCGCGATTACATCTGCGATGTAGGCGACTATCTGACCAAGGCCGATGAAGCAGGCAAGAAAATCATGTTTGAAGCCCAGCTTGGAGCACTGCGCGATATCGATTACGGCATCTATCCGTATACATCAAGCTCCAATACAATCAGCGCCTACGCGCCGATTGGTGCCGGCATTCCTGGCCGCAAGCTTGATCTTTCGATCGGCATCATGAAGGCATATTCCTCCTGCGTCGGCGAAGGGCCTTTCACGGCTGAATTGGCCATGAGCGAAGAGGAAAAGGACGTCCTGCGTGAACACGGCCATGAATATGGCGCTGCCACCGGCCGCCCGCGCCGTGTCGGCCCCTTTGATGTAGTTGCAAGCCGTTATGGCGTGCAGTGCCAGGGCTGTGATGAACTGGCACTGACGTTGCTGGATGTGTTGGACTACATGCAGACCATTCCGGTGGTAGAAGCTTACCGTCTGGCCGATGGCAGCATCACCGACCGTTTCCCGACTGGCAAAACCCTGGATGACGCCCAGCCTGTCCTGAAGGAGATGCCGGGCTGGCATTGCGATATTTCGGGTGTACGCAAGTATGAAGACCTGCCCGAGCAGACCCGCGCGTATGTAGAGTATCTCGAGAAAGCGGTTGGCTGCCGGATTCGCTACATTTCAGTCGGACCGGAACGCGAAGCCTGCATTGTGCGCGATTGATACAGTACCGATTGAAAAACACTTTGGCAGCGGATTGCGGCCCCCCGGCGGGGCGGCGCCGCTGCTTTTTGAAACTGCCGTCTTGAAACGGAAGAGGGAACGCATGCATGACACATTGGTTACTGCGTCTGTTTGTCAAAAATTCTGACCGCACCCAGGACCCCGGCGTCCGGGCTGCCTATGCAAACCTTGCCTGCGTGGCGGGGATTCTGTGCAATGTGCTGTTGTTTGCCGGCAAGTTTATTGTGGGAACCTTGTTCGGAAGCGTAGCGATTGCGGCCGATGCTATGAACAACCTGTCCGATGCAAGTTCGAACATTGTCAGCCTGGTCGGCTTCCGCCTGGGGGCGCGCCCGGCTGACGAAAAGCATCCGTACGGCCATGCCAGGTATGAATACCTGGCCGGTCTGGTAGTATCGGTGATGATCCTGGTAATCGGGGTCGAACTGTTCAAAGAAAGCTTTGAAAAATTGCTGCACCCCACACAGGTCAATTTCGGCTGGCTGTCGGCAGTGGTACTGCTGGCCTCAATCGCCCTGAAGCTTTGGCTGTCGGCGTTCAACCGCACAATCGGCAAGACCATCCACTCCGAGACCTTGCTTGCCACAGCGGCCGATGCCCGCAACGATGTGCTGTCCACATCCGCCGTGCTGATCGCCTCGCTGGCAGCCCGCCTCACCGGGATCAACCGGCTGGATGGCGCAGCTGGTTTAGCGGTGGCTGTTTTTATCCTGTACAGCGGTTTTGGGCTTGTACGGGATACGCTTGATCCGATCCTTGGCGCAGCGCCGGACCCGGCGCTGATTGATCGTATCGAGCGCAAGGTACTCAGCTACCCGGGCGTGCTTGGCATTCATGATTTGATGCTGCACGATTACGGTCCCGGCAACCGGCTGGCAAGCTTCCATGTTGAGATGCCGGCCGACGCCGATGTGCTGGCCAGCCACGACACGATTGATACGATTGAGAAGGATCTTCTGCGTGAGGAAGGCCTTATCACAACCATTCACTACGATCCCGTCGTGGCAGATGACCCGCATGCCAATGAAGTGCGTGCCTTTGTGGAGCAAAAGGCTGCTGAACTGGAACCGTTGGCCGCGGTGCACGACCTGCGGATTGTGCCGGGCCCAACCCATACAAACGTCGTGTTTGAGTGCGCCGTGCCGCCGGAATTTTTGACGGCGAAAGACCACCGCGCAGCCCGGCTCAGCACGGAACTTCGGGAAGCGGTGCGAAATCGCTGGCCCGATCATTTCTGCGTAATCCGGGTGGAATCAAACTATGGCGCCGCCCCGCACCACACTTTTGCGGGACAGCCTGAAGGGTCTGCTGCCCCGTCTTCTGCCCGGCAAACCCGAACCTGAGCCCCATACCCCAAATAAGGAGAGGAAACGATTATGGATTACAATGCCGCCGCCCTTGCCATGCACAAGGAATATCGTGGGAAGTTGACTGTCCAGAGCCTTGTCCCGGTGCGTGATAAAGATGCGCTGTCCACTGCCTATACCCCCGGCGTGGCAGAGCCCTGCCGCCGCATCCATCAGAACCCGGAAGACGTCTATACCTATACCCTCAAAGGCCGTACCGTCGCGGTCGTAACCAACGGCACCGCTGTGCTGGGGTTGGGCAACATCGGCCCTGAAGCAGGTTTGCCCGTCATGGAAGGAAAGTGTGTGCTGTTCAAGGAATTTGGCGGGGTTGATGCATTTCCGATCTGCTTAAACGCCAAAACCAAGGAGGAAGTTGTTGCGGCGGTCAAAGCAATTGCTCCTACGTTCGGCGGTATCAACCTTGAGGATATCCGCAGCCCGGAGTGCTTTGAAATTGAAGCGGAGCTGGAGCGCGACCTGGATATTCCGGTCTTCCATGACGATCAGCACGGTACGGCGATTATTGTGCTGGCCGGTGTGCTCAACGCACTGAAAGTTGTGGGAAAAGATATTCGCGAAATCAAAATTGTCCAAAACGGCCCTGGCGCTGCCGGCACAGCGATTATCAAAATGCTCAAGACGGCCGGTGCGCAGGACATCATCGCCGTGGATGAACATGGCATCTTGATACCCGGCCGTGCGGCCGGGCTTGCAGGGCATAAGGCCGCACTGGCGGAGCAAACCAATCCCCGCAAAGTGACCGGAGGTTTGGCCGAGGCGGTGCGCGGCGCCGATCTTTTCATCGGCACTTCGGTAGCCGGTGCGTTGACCCCGGAAATGGCCGCGACAATGGCCCCGGACGCCATTGTCTTTGCGATGGCCAACCCGACCCCCGAAATCATGCCCGATGCTGCCAAGGCGGCTGGTGTGCGGGTGGTCGGCACCGGGCGCAGTGATTTCCCGAACCAGGTCAACAATGTTCTGGCTTTCCCGGGCATCTTTAAAGGGGCTCTGTCTGTGCGCGCGCGCGATATCAATGATGCTATGAAGTTGGCGGCCGCCAAGGCGTTGGCTGCCCTGGTTCCGCAGAAGGAACTCAGCGAAGAAAACATCCTGCCCAAAGCCTTTGACCCGCGGGTAGCCCCCGCCGTGGCCGACGCGGTGGCGCAAGCCGCCCGGGAAAGCGGCGTGGCGCGTGTATGATACGGGAACTGGAAACCACCGCGATCTCACAGGCGGTATATGCGCTTTGCCTGCAAGCAAACAAGACCTTGCCGGACGACCTGAAGGCCGCGCTGATCAGCGCGCGTGAAGCCGAGCCCTGGCCGCTGGCCCAAGACACGCTGAGCCTGCTGGAGGACAATCTCTGTGCGGCTGCCTCAAATGACCTGCCGATCTGCCAGGATACCGGCATGGCTTGTGTTTTTATCGAGCTTGGGCGGGACGTGCACCTTAACGGTGATCTGCAGGCGGCTGTGGATGCCGGCGTGCGCCGCGCCTATACCGAAGGCTACTTGCGGAAAAGCATCACCGCTGATCCGCTGCAGCGTCGGAACACAGAGGACAACACCCCTGCTTTCCTCACAGTGCATCTTGTGGAAGGGGCGCAGTGCTCCATCACGGTAGCCCCCAAAGGTGCCGGAAGCGAGAACATGAGCCGCCTGGCAATGCTCAAGCCGGCCGACGGTGCCGAAGGGGTAAAGGCGTTTGTTCTTGAAACGGTGCGCCAGGCCGGGGCAAACCCCTGTCCGCCAATTGTGCTCGGCATTGGCATTGGCGGCAGTTTTGACAAATGTGCGGCGCTGGCCAAACGGGCGTTGCTTCGCCCGCTTGATATCCCGAACGCAGACCCGTATTACGCCGCGCTGGAACAAGAACTGCTGCAAAAGGTTAACGCGCTCGGAATCGGCCCGCAGGGTTTCGGCGGGGCCACTACCTGCCTGGGCGTCTCGATTGAGCAGGCGCCAACCCACGTTGCGTGCCTGCCGGTTGCGGTCAATATCAGCTGTCATGTTACCCGCCGGGCCAGCTGTGTTTTGTAAGGAAGGGGACGGACCATGGAATTCAGAAAGAACGCCCCGGCAAAGCAGCGCGGTCCGCGTGCAAATTCTCGTATCGATATCCCGCTGGAGGAAACTTCGCGCCAGCGGCCGGAAATCAAAGTGATAGACCGTATGCTTGAAAATATGGTCAATCGCCACCACGAAAAAGTCAAGACGGCGCATCGGCGTGCGCGGCAGGGAGGCCAATGATGGAATATCGACTGAGCACACCACTGACGCGCGAAGCGCTCGCCCCTTTGCGGGCAGGGGATACGGTGCGTCTGTCCGGCGTTGTGTATACGGCGCGGGACGCTGCCCATGGGCGCATGGAAGATCTCCTGAAAGAGGGAAAGTCGCTTCCGTTTCCGATTGAGGGCGCCGCCATCTACTATGTCGGCCCTACGCCGGAACGCCCCGGCCAGGTCATTGGGGCGGCGGGCCCCACTACGGCAGGCCGGATGGACCGTTTTACCCCGCGCCTGCTGGATTTGGGGCTTGCCTGTATGATCGGCAAAGGCAAGCGGGACGCAGCGGTCAAGCAGGCGGTTGTGCGCAACGGTGCAGTTTATTTGGCGGCAATTGGCGGCGCAGGTGCACTGATGGCCGCAAGTATTGAGCACTGTGAAATCATTGCCTGGCCGGACCTTGGCTGTGAGGCTGTCCGTAAACTGGTTGTCCGGGATATGCCGCTGACCGTGTTGCTTGACGCGCATGGCGGAGACTTGTATGAAAGTGGCCCGGCCGCCTACCTCGCCAGTCTGAACCGAGAGTAACAGCCGCATTCCTGCTGTGCGCAGACCGGCAGGGTAAAGGAGGAAAACGGTATGAAGCCGATCCGTAAGCGTGCAATCCGTTATCTGGTTACCTGTGTGGCTGCACTGGTATTGGCCTGCCTGGGAGGCGGTTATTTGGTCTATTCCCGCCAGCAGGCCATCGCACGGGCTGAGGCAGAGCGTATGGCTGCAGAGCAGGCCGCAGCGCAAGCGGCAGCCGAACAGGCGGCGGCAGAAGCTGCGGCTCGTGCGGCCGAGGAAGAGGCGGCACGCCAGGCTGCGCTGGAAGCTGAGCGCCAGGCAGCCGCTCAGGCTGCTGCTGAGCAGGCGGCGGCAGAGGCCAAGGAAAAAATTGAATACGGTGATGTGATCGGCACGGTCTGGGTTGAAGGGACCGAGGTGAACTGTGACCTGTATTGGGGGGATGGAACTTCCATTTTCCGGTCAGGCGCCGGATGCAGCGTTGAAAATGGCTGCGTTTTGCCCGGTGATAACGGTACCGTTTTTGTTGGGGCGCATACGGACACCTTCTTTTATAACCTCTTCGATGCCGAAGTGGGGGCGCTGATCCATTTGGACACGATCTATGGAGACTTTGTTTACAAGATCACCGAAACAAAAGTGATCTATGAGACCGAGGTCGACCAGTGCCGCTGGGGTGCGGAGGAGCCGAGTTGCATCCTTTATACCTGCTATCCGCAAGGCATCCAGACGCCAACCGACCGGCGCTACCTTGTTTATGCTGATCCGGTTGAGACGGATGAAAACGGCGTGGTGCCGAGCTCGCTGCCTGGCCTTGAAGAAAGCGAAGAGGAAATGGCAACGCCAACCGGTGACGAGAGCGAACCGGCTGCCTGAGAATTGACAAAACGCAAAAACACTGGTACACTACTATACAGCGTGCGGATATGGCGGAACTGGCAGACGCGCTGGTTTTAGGGTCCAGTGTCACAGACGTGCAGGTTCGATTCCTGTTATCCGCACCAGCATCCCCCGTCGGCTTGGCCGGCGGGGGATTTGCCTATATGGAAAAACCGGCCGGTATGAGGTAAAATCTTCTCTATGCTGATGCAAACACTTTGAATTGCATACCGTCGAACAAACGATGAAATTATCAATGCCAGAAGGAAAACGAACAGCACGCGTGGCGTCCCTCTCTTTTTCGGGCAGATAATGAGAGGATAATACCACGCCACTTTGCTATAATTAAAGCAGCAGGGAAGGGATTGGCAATGGAATGGATTGAAAGATTTAACAGTGTGATCAACTATATTGAAGAAAACATTACGCAGCAGATTGATTACGAAGAAATTGCAAAAATTGCTTGCTGTTCTTCCTATCATTTTCAGAGAATGTTTACTTATATGGCGGGTATTCCACTGTCTGAATATATCCGCAAGAGAAAAATGTCATTAGCTGCTGTTGATTTACAAAGTGGTGATGAGAGAGTTATTGATGTAGCAGGAAAATATGGTTATAATTCCCCAACTGCCTTTAACAGAGCATTTCAGTCCATTCATGGGATTTCTCCTTCTGCTGTTAAGAACGGAAATGTATATGTAAAATCATTTCCGCGTCTTTCGTTCAAACTTGTAGTGAAAGGGGTAGAAGAATTGAATTATCGAATCGAAACAAAAGAAGCGTTCCGTATTATAGGAGTGTCTGCGCCTCTAAGCAAAGAGTTAGAAAAAAATTTTTCTGTTGTTCCGCAAATGTGGCAAGACTGTATTGAAAATGGAACGCTTGAAAAGCTATCGCAAATGGTTTCCGCTTCGCCAGCAGGTCTTTTGGGCATTAGCGTTTGTAACGACGAGGAACAATGGAAATACTTTATTGCTATTGCAACATCACAGGAGAATCCCGAATTTGAAGAATACACGGTTCCTGCGACAACATGGGCGATTTTCCCCGGAACTGGCACGAATCAATCTGTCCAAGAATTAGAACGCCGTATTTATACCGAATGGCTTCCTGCTTCGGGTTATGAATACGGAAACGCTCCTGATATTGAGGTGTATATCAATCCGGACCCTAAAAATGCGATATTTGAAGTATGGGTACCCGTAAAGAAAAAAGCGTAGCATTAAGCTACGCCCCCCACACAGATTGCCATATAAACTTGGAGAATAAAAAAAAGCGGAGTATCATCAGCAGACCTTTTCAGATCCTTTAATGATACTCCGCATGGTCGGAGTGACGGGATTCGAACCCACGGCCTCTTGGTCCCGAACCAAGCGCGCTACCATCTGCGCTACACCCCGATAAAAAACCCGCAGCATGTTGCTGCTGCGGTATGCTGGTTGGGGATGAGAGGATCGAACTCCCACGGGCGGAGTCAGAGTCCGCTGCACTACCATTATGCGAATCCCCATTGGAGTCTTGGGCTTTGCTCTTGGGCGCTGCCCTCAACGTTTATAGATTATAGCGCTTTGGATGGCATTTGTCAACACTTTTTTTGAAAAAATAGGTATAGAAGTTTCGGCTGACGCAGCTGCGTAAAAAAGCCGAGAAAAATTATTTCCCGCGGAGCAAAAAGGCCGCATTGGCATTGACAAACGCCCCCTGGAAGGCGTACTCTTACAATTAGAAAGCTGTTTTTGTCGGGGGGCATCTGCCAACGGCAAAGCAGGAAGAAACTGGAGGGATACACTATGAAAATGCGCGTCGGTATTCTGACATCGGGCGGGGACTGCCCCGGCCTCAACGCCACGATCCGCGGTGTGGCCAAAGCGCTCTATCACCGGATGGGCGACAAAGTGGAGATTGTAGGGATCATGAATGGCTATGACGGCCTGATTCATGGGAACTATCGCGAAATGGAGCAGTCGGAATTTTCCGGCATTCTGACCATGGGCGGTACAATCTTGGGCACCAAGCGCACCCCTTTCAAACTCATGCGGGTTGTGGGGGATGACAAGGTGGACAAAGTCGCCGCAATGAAAAAGACTTATAAGGAAGCTAAGCTCGATTGCCTGCTCTGCCTGGGCGGTAACGGTACCCACAAAACCGCAAACCTGCTCAGCCAGGAAGGGCTCAACATCATTGGCCTTCCCAAGACGATCGACAACGATATTTATGGCACCGATGTCACCTTCGGTTTCCATACAGCCGTCGATATCGCAACCGATGTTATTGACCGAATCCATACGACTGCCGGCAGCCACAGCCGGGTGATGTGCATCGAGATCATGGGCAACAAGGCAGGCTGGCTTACGCTGTACGCCGGCATTGCAGGCGGCGCCGATATCATCCTGATCCCGGAGCATCCGTATGATATCAAAAAGGTGGCAAACGCTGTGGAGCGCCGCGCCAAGGCAGGCAAAAACTTCTCCATCCTGGCTGTGGCGGAGGGAGCGCTCTCGGTAGAAGAGTCCAAGATGAAACGCAAGGAATGGACCGCCAAGCGCGCCGAAGAAGGCTATACGACCGCGACCAACCGCATCGCCAAGCAGGTGCAGGAACTCACTGGCGCCGAAACCCGCATCTGTGTGCCGGGCCATATGCAGCGCGGCGGCTCGCCTTCGGCCTATGACCGTGTGCTGGCCACCCAGTTTGGTACATACGCGGCCGGCCTTGTGGCGGACGAGCACTACGGCGTAACGGTGGCAATGGTGAACCGCAGCGTTACGGCCAACCCGCTCATCGACATTGCCGGCAAGACCCGCAACGTGCCGGACGACTGCGCCATGCTCAATGTGGCGCGCTCGATGGGGGTCAGCCTGGGCTAAAATCCGCGGCATCGACAAAACAAAACAAGGCCGCTGGCGGCAGGGGAACCTGCCCGCTGGCGGCCTTGTTTTTGCTTTATACCTTGCGCGCACGGGAATGTCTGTATGCTTACCACAATGCGGACTGCCACCACAGAATCAGGATAAAATACAGAACAAACCCGAGCCCGAAGGAGATGGCAGAGTTCGCAACGCTTGAAAACCCGCGCTCCCGCAGATAGATCCTGAGCCGGCTGACACCCCAGCCAACCAAAAAGTACAGCGCCAGATAGATGCCCCAGCGCACCGTGCGGAAAGCCCCGGAAATCGGTGACGAAGCGTTGTACAGGAAAAAGGTGGAAATCAGAAGTGCGAAAGCCACCAGCGTAATGCCTTGCCCCAGGATCGTGAGCGCCCGGTTGGAAGGACAGGGGCGGTCAAGACGCACGGCCAGGCTGGCTATGCCGTACCACGCAAAGTATTCGGCGAATGCCAGCGGCGCATACAAAAGGCAGAGGATGAAACAGATGCTGAGCACCGGCATCGTGGTCTGGGCTATCTGGAGAGGGATCACCATGATCCCCAGCAGCATCAGCTCCAGCAGGAAAACCAGGGCCAGCGGGGCGATATACCGCCGCAGCATCGTCGCGTGGATGGCCTGCAGCCGCAGCCGCTCGTCGGTCTCGATCGGGGCGGGGTTCGCGGCTTCGTTTTCATAGATCTGCATCCCGCTCCATTCGGCCACATGCCGCCAACCGGCGGCTGCGCAGATGGTGTCCAGCTCCTGCAAATTGGGATCGGGCCGCGGCGTCGTCTCGCCGACGGAGGGCAGATAGGTCACCTCGTACTGCACGCAGGCGGGTTCGGCGCGTTCATAGCGCCAGAAGCTGCCTTCCGCCCGGCGCAGCCGCCACCCCTTCGCGGCCTGACGCGCCAGGTGATGCTCAATGGCCTTCCAATCACAAAGTTCGTACAGGTTCATCCGCAAACGGCTTTTCTTCATGGCACATCCTCCTTATCGGGGCAGCGGTCGGCGTAAACCTGCCGGTACGCTGCAATCAGATGGTGCAGGCGGCGGTATTCGGCGTCGAGGGCTTCCTGGCCGCGGTCTGTCAGCCGGTAGTTTCGACGTCGGCCGGTTCCGCCGGCCTTTTCGATGTAGCCGGCCTCGAGGAACTCATCCAGCAGATGGTACAACGTGCCGGGGCCGAGGTGTACCGCGCCGCCGGTCATGGCGGCAACCTGCTGCATCACGTCGGCGCCGCAGGCCGGCTCGCGCAGGCAGAGCAGGGTATAGTACATCGGCTCGGTCAGGGTTTGAAACTTATCGCGCGACATGGCGGCTCCTCTTGGGTGGTAGGGGATTTTCTTACTTACAGTATAACATCGAATATCGATATAAACAAGCGGAATTCACAAAGACTCGGCAAAATTCTTGTAAAAAACCGAAAATGAAGGCGGGGCGGCTTGACAGGGGAACCGTTTGGTGCTATAGTTAGTTACACAAGTAATGAACCATATAACCGAAGAACCCGGGAAGGGGGGGCGATGCCTTGAAAGGGATTCTCAACGATCAGAACCTTATCTACCAACAGATTGCCCAACTGCTGGAGGACGGCATACTGCGCGGGGACTATCCCGCCGATACGCCGGTGCCCAGCACCAATGAACTGGCCCGCGCCTTTAACATCAACCCCGCCACCGCTGCCAAGGGGGTCAACCGCCTGGTGGACGAAGGGCTGCTGTATAAGCGCCGCGGCGTGGGGATGTTTGTGGCACCCGGCGCTTTGCAGGCCTTGCGTAAAAAACGGCGGGAGGCTTTCGCCCGGACCACGGTTCGCGACCTGGTGCGGGAAGCAAAGCGCCTGGGCATGACGCGGGAAGAACTGTACAGCCTGGTTGAAAGCCAGGTCGAGGAGGAAAATTTGTGATGAAAACGATCCAATCCAACCCGCCCCGGGTGCTGGCCGCTCAGGGGCTGTGCAAAAACTATGGTGAACAGACGGTTCTGAAAGATCTCGATCTCGCGCTCGAACCCGGGCGCATCTACGGCCTGATCGGCCGCAACGGCGCGGGCAAGACGACGTTGCTCAGCCTTTTGACCGGCCAGAATCTGCCCACGGCCGGCGCCATCACCTATGGCGGCGCGCCGGTTTGGGAGAATGCTGCGGCTTTGTCCGAGTTCTACTTCGCCCGCGAGCTCGCCAGCGGGTCGGATCTCGGCTCGCTCGCGGTCAAGCGCTTCCTGCGCGCGGCGTCGCTGTTCTGCCCGTATTGGGATGAACCTTACGCCCAGAGCCTGCTTAAGAAGTTCAACGTGCCGACCAACAAGACGATTAACAAGCTCTCCCGCGGGCAGGCCAGTATGCTGGCCATCACGGTGGCGCTGGCCTCCCGCGCGCCGGTCACGCTGCTGGATGAGCCGACTGCCGGCCTCGACGTCGTCATGCGGGAAAAGTTTTACCATATCCTGCTCGAAGATTACGCCGCCACCGGCCGTACCTTCGTGATCTCGACCCATATCATCGAGGAGGCCGCCGGCGTGTTTGAGCGGGTTGTCATCCTGGACGAGGGTAAGGTTGTAGCTGACGAGCCGACCGACGCGCTGCTGGATCGGTTCCGCAGCGTATCCGGCCCGGCTGAAGCCGTGCAGGCGGCGCTCGCCGCGCGCGGGCTGACCCCGATGCAAAGCCAGCAGGTAGGGAAGTACGTCATGACGACGGTGCGGGGAACCGAAAGCGACTGGGCAGCCCTGGCCGACGACCCGGCGCTTGATCTGGAAGGGATGAATTTGCAAAACGTGTTCGTGGCTCTGTGCGGCCACGGCGATGAGGAGGGGTAACGATGCGCCCTGTTTTGCGCTATTTCGGCCGGGAACTGCTCGGCTTTGCCGGGGTTATGCTGGCTGTCTGCGTGGTGGTGGCGCTGCTTGCGCCGCATCTCAGCCTGTTCCACACCTATCTGTGTATGATGCCGACGCTCTGCATCTGGCTGCCGGCGGCCAGCCAGCCGATGGGCGGCAGCCTGCACCGCAATCTGCTGCTCGGCTTCGGTTGCCGGCGCAGCACCTGCTTCTGGGGCCTGCAGTTCTATATGCTTGCGATGGAAGCGCTGACCTGGCTGTGCAGCCGGTTTTCGATCCTGCTGGCGCGGGATGTGTTCTGGTATCCGCTTCGGTATGAGGAAGGCGCGATCGAGATCCCGCCGCTCTCCGAACCCATCTTCCTGCTGGTCGGGGTCTTTGCGGTCGAGATCGCCTTCGTTATGCAATTCTTGCCCCAAAACAAGCTGACGGCCTTCTTCAAAATTTTTCTGCTCCTGATTGCGTTCATGGTCTGCGGTCTGATGACGGCGCTTGTGATCCCTTCGCTGAATATGCCGCTTTCCCTGACGCCGATGACCATTCTGCGCCCCGGCTGGGCGGCATTCGCCCTGGCGCTGGCGGCCGGCGCGGCAGCCTGCGGGGCGACCGCGCGGCTGATGATCCGAAAGGCGGTGGTACAGCAATGAAAAGTACGAAAAACGGTTTGGCCTCGGCGCTTGTTTCCGGCCTGCGGCTGGAAGCCGTCGATATGCTGGGGCTGGCGATGATTCAGGTTGCAATTTACCTTATTGTATTCGCCGTTGTGGGGATTGCGGTGCTGACCGGTTCGCCGGAAGCCGCCGATTTCGGCTGGCCCGGCCTGGCTGCGCTGATCATGGGGGTGCTGCTGGTCTTTGTCGAGGCAAACAGCCAGTTTGGTACAACCTTTACGCTGGCCGTCCGGCTGGGCCGGCCGCGGCGCACCACGCTTGCAGGCAGCTTTGTGACCTGCCTGCTTTTCGGTGCGCTGACCCTTCTGCTGACGGCGGCGCTCGATGCAATCTGGGCAATCGCGTTCGATTTTCAGGGGCAAAGCGTCCTCGCAATGGTGCCGCTGTGGGGCTACGCCGCCATGGTCTACCTGCCGATTGCGGTCACTGTTTTGGAGCAGGCGGTTGTCTGGGTGTTCGGACCGAAAAGCATGCTGTTCTTTCTGCTAATCTTCCTGCTTGTCTGCCAGCTGCCCGCCCAGCTTGTCGAAGATGGCCCCTGGGCCGCCTACGGCTCCGCCGTCCTGGCTGTGCTGCCGCTTGTACTCCCTGCCATCGGTCTCCTGATAACCGCCATTGGCCTGCGCGTACTGCTGCGGGTGGATTTGAAGCTGTGAGAAGGATGCGCGCTTTTACATCCAAAAATCTCTTGACAATCGCGCAAAACTGCAATACACTAAGGATACGAAATGCAGTGCGGGGGAGTTCCGTGCGGGCCGATGCCTTTGATAGAAAGCCGGGGAGGGTGGAAACCTGGCAGAGGCGGCCGGCGGTTGTCGCCCCCAAGCAGGCGCGGTGAACGGGTTGGGATGCCGGCCCCTAGCCGCGCTCGCCTCGCCCCCGTTAGCGGGCGTTCAAGTGGCGAAGGGGCTGATCCCCGCGCAATTTGGGTGGTACCGCGGTTGTTTATACGGCCGTCCCATGAGGATTTTCTCACGGGGCGGCTTTCTTGTTTCGCCCCACGATTTGAAGGAGGCTGCACATGGCAAAAGAACTCGCCAAACAGTACGACCCCAAAGGCACCGAAGACCGTGTCTATCAAAACTGGTGCGATAAGGGGTACTTCCACACCAAGATCGACCGCAGCAAACGGCCGTTCACCATCGTGATGCCGCCGCCGAATGTTACCGGCCAGCTACACATGGGCCATGCGATGGACGAAACCTGGCAGGACATCCTGATCCGCTATAAGCGTATGCAGGGGTACGCCGCGCTCTGGGTGCCTGGTACCGACCACGCCTCCATCGCGACCGAGGCCAAAGTTGTCGCCCAGATGCGGGAAGAAGGCCTCACCAAGGAAATGCTTGGCCGTGAAGGTTTCCTTGAACGCGCCTGGGCTTGGAAAAACACCTACGGCAACCGCATTGTCAGCCAGCTGAAAAAGCTTGGCTGTTCCTGTGACTGGCAGCGCGAACGGTTCACCATGGACGAAGGCTGCTCCGAAGCGGTGCTTGAAGTTTTTGTCAACCTCTACAACCAGGGGCTGATCTACCGCGGCAACCGGATGGTCAACTGGTGCCCGCACTGCAACACATCGATCTCGGACGCTGAGGTTGAGTACGAGGAAAAAGAGGGCAGCTTCTGGCATCTGCTTTACCCGGTCAAAGAGACTGGCGAGATGCTGGAGCTCGCCACCACCCGCCCCGAAACGATGCTCGGCGATACCGCCGTCGCCATCAACACCGACGACCCTCGCTACACCCATCTGCACGGCTGCCATGCTATCCTGCCGCTGCTCAATAAAGAGATCCCGATCGTCTGCGACGAGCATGCCGATATGGAAAAAGGCACCGGCGTCGTAAAAATCACCCCCGCCCATGACCCCAACGACTTTGAGGTCGGCAAGCGCCATAACCTGCCGATGGTGCGTGTGCTGACCTATGACGGCCGCATGACCGGCGCATCCGACCGCGCTGCCTGGCAGGAAGAGCAGGCAAGCGGCCACGCAAGCGCCGACGAGCCCGAGGTACTCGACTGCGGCAAGTACGCCGGCATGACTGCGATGGAAGCGCGCAAGGCGATTCTTGCCGACCTTGAGGCCGGCGGCTACCTCAAGCAGACTGAACCGCTGACCCATGAGGTCGGCACCTGCTATCGCTGCCACACTGTTATTGAACCAATGGTCTCGAAGCAGTGGTTTGTCAAAATGGCTCCGCTGGCCGGCCCGGCGATCGAGGCTGTCGAAAAGGGACAGATCAAGTTTGTGCCCGAGCGGTTCACTAAGACCTACCTCAACTGGATGCACGGCACCCGTGACTGGTGCATCAGCCGCCAGCTGTGGTGGGGGCACCGGATTCCGGCCTGGTACTGCGCCGACTGCGGCGCGACCATCGTGGCCAAATCCGCGCCGGCCTCCTGCCCGCACTGCGGTGGCACACAGCTTGACCAGGACCCCGACACCCTTGATACCTGGTTCTCGAGCGCGCTGTGGCCGTTCTCGACCCTTGGCTGGCCCAAACAGACCGAGGATTACGACTATTTCTATCCCACCAACGCGCTGGTCACAGGGTACGACATTATCGGATTCTGGGTTTCTCGCATGATCTTCTCCGGCCTGGCTTATACCGATAAGGCTCCGTTTGACACTGTGCTGATCCACGGCCTTGTGCGGGACAGCCAGGGCCGCAAGATGTCCAAGAGCCTCGGCAACGGCATTGACCCGCTCGAGGTTATCGATCAGTACGGCGCCGACGCGCTGCGTATGACGCTGGTCGTTGGCTCCACAGCTGGCAATGATATGCGCTACAGTGAGGAAAAGATCACCGCCAGCCGCAACTTTGCAAACAAGCTTTGGAACGCCGCACGGTTTGTGCTGATGAATCTGCCCGAGAGTTTCGAGCCCGGTATGCCGGACGAATCGAAGCTGGATATGAGCGACAAGTGGGTGCTCTCGGAACTTGGCTCAGTTGCGCGGGAGGTCACGGCCAACCTGGATAAGTATGAGCTTGGCCTTGCAGCCGACAAGGTCGAAAAGTTCATCTGGGAAATCTACTGCGACTGGTACATCGAAATCTGCAAATCTCGCCTGAACTCTGGCGATGAAGCGCAGGCTGATATCGCCCGCAAAGTGCTGGTCTATGTTCTTGACCGTGCGCTGCGGCTGCTGCATCCTTTTATGCCGTTCATCACAGAGGAGATTTATCAGGCCCTGCCCGGCAGCGCCGAGACCATCATGACACAGGAATGGCCGGATGCCGCCAAACTGCCGACCTGGCCGGAAGAAAGCGCCGATTTTGAGCAGCTTATGGATTACATCAAAGCCGTGCGTGCCACCCGCAGTGATATGAACGTGCCGCCTTCCAAGAAAACCAGTATGGTGATTGAAACGGCAGCCCCCGCCGCCTTCGAAAAAGGCAGCGTCTATCTGGCCCGGTTTGCTTTTGCTACCGATGTAACCCTGACGCAGAAGTATGAAGGGGAGACAGCCGGAATGGTGACGGTTGTCACGCCTTCCGCCCGCGGTTTTATCCCGATGATGGAACTGATTGACCGTGACAAGGAGCTGGCCCGCCTGCAAAAGGAACTCACCAAAAATGAAAAAGAAATCGCTATGTTCCAAAAGCAGCTCGAAAACCCGCGTTTTGTCGAAAAAGCGCCTGCCGCTCTTGTGGCTGAAACCCGCAGCAAGCTGATTGCCGCGCAGGATAAGCGCAAGAACCTTGAACAGTCGCTCGCAGCGTTGCAGAATTAACCGTCGATACGAAAAACGGGGCTTTGCCAGATATGTGCGGCAAAGCCCCGTTTTGTGGTTAGAAAGCGAAATTCAGGAACACTTACGACTGTTCGATATTATATAAGATCACAATTGATATTTAGGTGTCCAGGCCGAAGGATGGGTGCGGCAGTTGTTCTGTCTACCATATTTATGAATTTCAACAAAATATATCGTCAAAGTTTGTGTGGACCGCCAATCCTGCCCGGAAAAGGAAAATCAAGACTGCGGCATACTTGACAACATCACCGCTTTAGTGGCATGATAAAGATAAGAAGAGTGAAAAGGATTTGGGAGACTGCGAAAAGTCATGATCCAAATCAATATATGAGAAGAGAGACGTCCCCCAAACCCGATGGGGGCAGGCGCCGCCTGAGAGGAGAGGAGCCCAGGGATATGACGCAGGAAATGGACTTGTTTGTCAATGTATATCATTTGAAGAACCCGGAACTTTTGCAAAAACTTACCGACCTGGTTCAGGTACGGCGGTTCCCACGCGGGAAAGTCATTCTGCACAGCGGGGAACAGCAAACGCAGGTCATGTTGCTGTTGGAAGGGATTGTTCGCGGCTATTTTTTGGATGTGGATGGTTCAGAGCATACCGATTGCTTCGGCATCCGGCGCGGTGACCCGGCCATGCCGCCCTGCGGGCTTGAAGACCCTTCACCGATCAATCTTTCTACCTTGAGCGATTGTGTGATGGCCGTTTTGCCCATTCCCGAAACAATGCAGCTTGTGCAGCAGTACCCGGAGCTGTTCAACCTGTACAGCACCTTGATGACTGAATCAATGCGGCTGCACAACCGGATCAAGAATACATTGTGCAACTATTCTGCCAAGGAAAAGTTCGACTGGTTCTTACAGCAGTATCCGGGCCTGATTTTTGATATCAACAACCGTTATATCGCCAGTTTCCTGAATATGACGCCGGAAACGCTCAGCCGGATGAAGTCGGCTTTGCGCCGCACCCGCTCGCTGTAAACAGGAAAATCAATCCGGCGGGGTTGACAAGCTGCAAATTCATGTTACAATAATTTTGTAAGCGTTCTTGGCAAAGTTTGCGCCAGGTTCCAGGAAGCAGTTCGCTTCCAGCATTTTGGCCGGGCACCGCGAAGGGTTCGCGTGCCTAAAGCTCATCGGACAGGGCTGGCCGCTGCCGCATGTGATGAACAGCATCACACATTTTATTGAACGGGCAAGTAACCCGGAAATTTTATAAGTTGGTCACTTGAACAGCCGTGCGTACGCACACCACTTGTGAAACGTCAATAAGAGTAGCCGAGCAGCAGTACAGTCAAGCCATTCTTGCTGGATAACTCTGAGAACTCAAAACTCTATAGTACGGACAGGACAATGGATTCCCTTTCAAAGGGGAATGTATGGTCTTTCACAGGCAGTGTGCCACTTTCGGCGCGCTGCCTTTTTATTTTGGCAACCGCCAGAAATGAGGGAACACAATCTTGGATCGGGAACGTCAAAAAAAAGCGCCTATCTATGAGGCGCTGGAAAAATTCCGCCGCCAGCGGGTCGTGCCGTTTGATGTGCCGGGACACAAGCGTGGCCGTGGCAATCCGGAACTGGTTGAGCTGCTGGGCGAGCGCTGCGTGGGTATTGATGTCAACTCAATGAAGCCCCTTGATAACCTGTGCCACCCGGTATCAGTCATCAAAGAAGCAGAGGAGCTCACAGCCGATGCGTTCGGTGCGGCCCACGCTTTTTTGATGGTGGGCGGCACAACCAGCAGTGTGCAGGCCATGGTGCTGACCGCCTGCAAACCGGGGGACAAACTGATCCTTCCGCGCAATGTGCATAAAAGCGTGATCAACGCGATGGTTCTCTGCGGGGCAAGGCCGGTGTACATTGACCCGAAGGTTGATACCGATATAGGCATCCCACTCGGTATGGAAATTGAGGATGTGCGCGCGGCGATCGAGCAGAACCCCGACGCCGTTGCCGTGCTCATCAACAATCCCACCTATTACGGTATCTGCTCGGACCTGCGCAGTCTTGTCAAACTGGCTCATGCGCATAATATGCTTGCGCTTGTTGACGAAGCCCACGGCACTCACCTCTATTTCGGGCCATCGCTGCCGGTCAGCGGCATGGCGGCCGGGGCGGATATGGCAGCGGTATCCATGCACAAATCAGGCGGCAGCCTGACCCAGAGTTCGCTGCTGCTCTGCGGGCCGGGGGTTAACGCCGGATATGTCGGCAATATCGTCAACCTGACCCAGACAACAAGCGCCTCGTATCTGTTGATGGCAAGCCTTGACATCAGCCGCCGCAACCTTGCAATGCGCGGTGCCGAGAGCTTTGCAAAGGTCATCGACATGGCTGAGTATGCCCGCCGCGAAATCAACGCAATCGGCGGATATTACGCCTATGGGTCGGAGCTCAAAAATGGCGGCAGTGTTTTTGACTTTGATGTCACCAAGCTGGCTGTCAACACCCGTGGGATTGGATTGACCGGCATCGAGGTTTACGACCTGCTTCGTGATGAGTATGATATCCAGGTTGAGTTTGGGGACCTTTCCAACATGCTCGCCTATATTTCAATCGGCGACCGCATCCAGGATATTGAGCGGCTTGTCGGCGCATTGGCTGATATTCGTCGATTGTACGCAAAGCCGCGGAGTGATCTCTTCACGGCCGAGTATATCACCCCGCAGGTGGTTGCCTCACCGCAGCAAGCCTTTTACTCGGAAAAAGAAAAACTGCCGCTGCGCCAGACGGCCGGCCGCATCTGCAGCGAGTTCGTCATGTGTTACCCGCCGGGAATCCCGATTCTGGCGCCCGGCGAGGTGATCACCCCCGAGATTATCGATTACATCGAATTTGCCAAGGCCAAGGGCTGCTCCATGCAGGGGCCGGAAAGCGAAGATATCTCAGAACTTAATGTGCTGAAGGAGGGCTAACATGCAGGAAATGGATTACTGGTTCGGTGAACTGCACACCGCCAATGTCAAAACCTGTATCCGGGTAGAAAGGCAGCTCTACAGTGCCACCAGCGATTTTCAGCGTATTGACGTCTTTGATTCGCCGGAATTCGGGCGCTTTCTGGCCTCCAACGGAAGCGTGATCTTTTCGGAAAAAGATGAGTTCACCTATGATGAGATGATCGTCCATGTGCCGATGGCCGTCCACCCGGATGTCAAACGGGTGCTTGTCATTGGCGGCGGCGACGGCGGTGTTGCACGCGAACTTTCCTATTATAACGAGATTGAAGTTATCGATGTGGTCGAGCCCGACAAGATGTTTGTCGATGTCTGCCGCAAGTATTTCCCTGACAATGCCCGCGGGCTTGATGATGTACGGGTGCGCATCTACTATGAGGACGGCCTGCGCTTTTTGCGCGGCAGAGAGGACGAGTACGATCTCATCATCAACGATTGCACCGACCCGCTCGGCCATGCGGCCGGCCTGTTCACCAAAGAATTTTACGGCAGCTGCTACAAAGCTCTGCATGAGGACGGCATTATGGTCTATCAGCACGGCAGCCCCTTCTTTGATGAGGATGAGGAAACCTGCCGCGCCATGCACAAAAAAGCCTACCGTTCTTTCCCGATCAGCAGGGTCTATCAGGCCCACATTCCGACCTGCCCCGCCGGGTACTGGCTGTTCGGTTTCGCAAGCAAAAAGTACCATCCGCTTAAAGACTTTGACCCCAAGCGCTGGAATAAACGTGGGATCAAAACCTGGTACTATACCACCCACCTGCACCGGGGGGCCTTTATGCTGCCCGCCTATGTGGAGGAACTGCTGCAGGAGGAAGAGGAATAAGATCCGGCAAGGCAGAAAGCCGGCTCCGCCATGCGGCCGCCCCTGCCAACATGGATGCATTCTTTTTTGATCACATTGTGATATCCGTTCTTATGCACTTTATTCAAAAACCTTCTAACCTGAAAGGAGACCTATCATGAGCAAACTGCTTGTTATTGGCTGCGGCGGCGTTGCTTCGGTTGCAATCCAGAAATGCTGCCAGAACCACGAAACCTTCCCCGAACTCTGCATTGCGAGCCGTACTGTAGCAAAATGCGACGCTCTCAAGGCCAAACTCGAGGCTGCCGGCACCCCGGTCAAAATCACAACCGCGACGGTGAATGCTGACGATGTGGAGGATCTGAAACGGGTTATCCGTGCTTATGGCCCCGACCTTGTCCTAAACGTTGCACTGCCTTATCAGGACCTGGCCATTATGGACGCCTGCCTTGCCTGCGGGGTGGACTATGTGGATACCGCCAACTATGAGCCGGAAAACACCGATGACCCCGCCTGGCGTGCCATTTATGAAAAGCGCTGCAAGGAGCTTGGCTTCACCGCCTACTTTGACTACAGCTGGCAGTGGGCGTATCAAGACCGCTTTAAAGAGGCCGGCCTGACCGCACTGTTGGGTTCCGGCTTTGACCCGGGCGTGACCAGCGTCTTCACGGCCTATGCAAAGAAGCACTATTTCGACCGCATCGATACGATTGATATCCTTGACTGCAACGGCGGCGACCACGGTTACCCATTTGCCACCAACTTCAACCCCGAAATCAACCTGCGCGAAGTTTCTGCCCCCGGCAGCTACTGGGAGAACGGCCACTGGATCGAGACCAAGCCGATGGAGATCAAACGGGAATACGATTTCCCGGAAGTGGGCCAGAAGGATATGTATCTGCTTCATCATGAGGAAATCGAGAGCATCGCCAAGAATTTCCCCGAAGTGCAGCGCATCCGTTTCTTCATGACCTTTGGTCAGAGCTATCTGACCCACATGAAATGCCTTGAAAATGTCGGGATGCTCTCGACAACCCCCATTAACTATGAAGGGCATGAGATTGTACCGATCCAGTTCCTCAAAGCGCTGCTGCCGGACCCGGCTTCGCTCGGCCCCCGCACCGTCGGCAAAACCAACATTGGGTGCATCTTTACCGGCGTAAAGGACGGTAAGCCCCGCACAATTTATATTTACAATGTCTGTGACCACCAGGCCTGCTACCGTGAAGTTGGCAGCCAGGCCATCAGCTACACCACCGGTGTTCCTGCCATGATCGGCGCCGCGCTTGTGGCCAACGGCAGCTGGCGCAAACCCGGCGTATTCAACCTTGAAGAGATGGACCCCGATCCGTTCATGGATATGCTCAATCAGTACGGCCTGCCCTGGGTGGTGGACGAAAACCCCGTCACAGTGGAATGAACCCGATGCAGAATTTGTACAACACAGAGCCCGGTCTGCGCACGCCGGTCTATATCGTGGACGAAGCGGCGCTGACCCGCAACCTTGAACTGCTGGCCGGCGTACAGCAGCGTACCGGCTGCCATATCCTGCTGGCCCAGAAGGCCTTTTCGATGTTCAGGGTCTACCCGCTCATAGCGAAATATTTGTCCGGCGCCACGGCAAGCGGCTTGTATGAAGCGCGCCTGGCCCATGAGGAAATGGGTTCCGGCATCGAAAATCATGTGTTTTCCCCGGCTTATACGGCTGAGGAGATGACCGAGCTTGTCAAAATTTGCGACCACATCATCTTCAACTCGATCACCCAGCTGGAAACACACCGTGAAATCTGGCAGGGGAAGGTGAGCGCCGGCCTGCGTGTCAATCCAGAACACTCGACCCAGGAAGGCCATGCGATTTACGACCCTTGTTCGCCGGGCAGCAGGCTTGGTATCCGTCGCTGCAACCTGCCTGATTCACTGCCGGAAGGTGTTGAAGGTCTGCACTTCCACACTCTATGTGAGCAGGACGCGGCCCCGCTGGTTGAAACTTTTGCCGCGTTTGAAGCATCGTTTGCAGCCTATTTGCCAAAACTCAAATGGATAAACCTTGGTGGTGGGCACCACATCACCCGGCCCGGGTATGATCTTCCGGCTCTTGAAGCATTGATCCACCATATCCGGGACACGTATGGCCTTGAAGTCTATCTTGAGCCCGGTGAGGCAGTTGCGCTCAATGCCGGCACCCTGATTACAACGGTGCTGGATATCGTCGAAGCGGATATGCCGGTACTGATCCTGGATACTTCGGCTGCCTGCCATATGCCGGATGTACTTGAAATGCCCTATCGTCCGCCTCTGTATGGCGCCGGTGAAGCAGGGGAGAAGCCGTTTGCCTGCCGGTTGGCTTCCCGCACCTGCTTGGCCGGGGACGAGATCGGCATCTACAGCTTTGATGCGATGCCACAAATCGGCGACAGGCTTGTCTTCGGCGATATGGCGATCTATTCGATGGTCAAAAACAATACCTTCAACGGAATGCCGCTGCCCGATATCGCGCTGCGCCGTGCCGACGGCCGCTGCGAGATTGTGCGGCAATTCGGCTACGAAGATTTCAAAGGGAGGCTTTCGTGATGGCGCTGCTGCACACCCTGCCGGTGCGGGACGGCTTTGCGATGCCGGCCGAGTTTACCCCCCACGCGGGCACTGTCCTGATCTGGCCGGTGCGCCCGGGCAGCTGGGGACGCGACCCTTCGGCCGCCCAGCTGGCGTTCTGCGCGGTCATTCGGGAGATTGCCCGCAGTGAGGACGTCCATCTGCTCGCGGCCCTGGCCGATCTGCCCGCTGCCCAAGCGGGGGTGGCCGGCATCCCGCGCGTACACCTGCACCTGATCGAGAGCGACGACGCCTGGGCGCGTGATGTCGCCCCGACTTTTGTGACCGACGGCCACACGTTGCGTGGAATCAGCTGGCGTTTCAATGCCTGGGGCGGGGAGGTAGACGGCCTCTATGCCAACTGGGAGAAAGATGATGCCGTTGCCCCGGCGCTCTGTGCAGCGCTTGGGGTGGATTGCTACGACGCCGGCGACTTTGTGCTTGAGGGCGGCTCTATCCATACCGATGGCGAAGGTACGTTGCTTACCACCGAAGCCTGCCTGCTCAGCGCCGGGCGCAACCCGGCCTTGCACCGCGAGGAGATTGAGCAAAACCTCGCCGATTACCTCGGCATCCGCAAGGTGCTCTGGCTGCCGCGCGGCATCATCGACGATGAAACCAACGAGCACGTCGATAACGTCTGCGCCTTCACCGCGCCGGGCGAGGTTGTGCTGGCTTGGACGGACAACACCGCCGACCCGCAGTACCCGCTCTCGCTCGCAAGCCGGCAATATTTGGAAAGCGTGACCGACGCGGCGGACCGCAAGCTGAAAATCCGGCTGCTGCCAATCCCCGATCACCCGATTCTCTGCACCGAGGCCGACTGCGCGGCCTATGATTTTGCCCCCGGTGAGGATGTGCGCGCCCCCGGCGACCGGCTGGCCGCGAGCTACTGTAACTTTTACTTTACCAACGATGCTGTGCTGGTGCCGCAGTTCGGCGGAGAAAATGCCGCCAGCGACGCCCGTGCGCTGGAAATTTTGGCTGAAGCCTGCCCGAACCGCCGCATTGTTGGTTTGCCTGCCCGTGAAATCCTGCTTGGCGGCGGAAACATCCACTGCATTACCCAGCAGATTCCGGCCACGCCGTACCGATAGGAGGGGCGCTTCTCAGCGTTACTTGGGGAACGGTACATATCCTGACCCAGGGCAGTATGATTGCCGGGCTTGCGGTTATGGTGTTTGCGCTGGTTTATGGCTGTATCTATCTGTCTGTACGCCGCCATACCCTCACCGCTTACTGCTTTATGGCGCTTGCCTTTATCGTATAACCCACTGAAAGGAGTTCTGATATGCCGAATGTGATTGTGGCGGCTGTGCAAATGTCCTGCGTGCAGGACCCGGCTGAAAACCTGGCGCATGCCGAAATGTTGGTACGGCAGGCTGCCCGGCAGGGGGCGCAGATTGTGCTTCTGCCGGAACTGTTTGAACGGCCGTATTTTTGCCAGGAACGCCGGTATGAGTACTATTCTTTTGCCCTGCCGGTGCAGCAGAACCCCGCTGTGCGACGCTTTCAGGAAGTTTGCGCCGAACTGGAACTTGTGATGCCGATCAGCTTTTATGAGGCGGACGGGACACGGCTGTTCAACAGCGTGGCGATGATAGATGCCAACGGTTCTTTGCTTGGGGTGTACCGCAAAACACATATTCCTGACGATCATTATTATCAGGAAAAGTTTTACTTTACCCCGGGAAATACCGGATTCCGGGTATTTGAGACACGGTATGGCAAAATCGGGGTTGGCATTTGCTGGGATCAATGGTTCCCTGAAACTGCGCGCTGCCTTGCACTTGGCGGGGCTGACCTGATTCTGTACCCGACTGCGATTGGCAGCGAACCCATTCTTGAGGTAGACAGCGCCGGCCACTGGCAGCGTGCCATGCAGGGGCACGCCGCAGCCAATGTGGTGCCGGTGGCGGCAGCCAACCGGTATGGCGTTGAAACAGTAACCCCCTGTGAGGCAAACGGCGGCCAGCAAAGCGCGCTGCGCTTTTATGGAAGCAGCTTCCTGACTGATGAGACGGGCGCTATACTTGCCCAGGCCGGCCGCAATGAAGACGAGGTACTCTGCGCCGGTTATGATTTTGCCGCCATCCGGGAAGCGCGCCTGTCTTGGGGATTGTTCCGAGATCGCCGCCCCGGCTGCTACGGCGCGATCTGCGATCTGCCTGAATAACGCCAAAAAAGATAGCCGCCGCACCCCGTGAACCACGGCCGTGCGGCGGCTTTTGTTGGAGCTAGAAACGTGACTCGAACACGCGACCTGCTGATTACGAATCAGCTGCTCTACCGGCTGAGCTATTCTAGCGCAACGAAGTTATTATACTATTTTTTTGCATTCAGGTCAAGTATTTACACAGATTAAATCAGCTGAAAGGCCAAAAAACTTTGCCTGGATGCAGCCATACAGCCTTTTAAACAGCCGGGCCGTCTTCACTCAGCGGCATCTCACGCAACTGCGCAAGCGTGATGCTGTCTACATAGGCATCAATAACGCCGCGCAGCCCTTCCCAGAACCCAAGTGTATTGCATTGGTATCGGCGCGGGCACTGGGCTGCGTCATTGGCAAGGCAGGGGATTGGAGCCAAATCACCTTCCACTGCGCGCAAGATATCGCCGGCTGTGATTTGACTGGCAGGGCGGGTCAGTTTGTACCCGCCCTGGCTGCCGCGTACGCTTGCCACCAAACCGGCGCGCGATAACGGCGTGACGATCTGCTCCAGGTACTTCTGGCTGATGCCCTGGCTGTCGCTGATTGCCTTCAACGGCAGAAGATCTTCGAGCGAGTGATTGGCCAGTTCTACCATCAGGCGAAGCGCATATCGGTCTTTGGTCGAAAACTTCATAGCGGGCAGCCTCTCTTCTTGCGGGTGATTGTTTCTATCATACCAAGTTTTTGCGCCGGGGGCAAGAGATATCCCACCGAATTTATCGGAAAGCCCCTAAAATTCTGCCGTTTCACAATTATTTGTCGAAAAGGGATTGACAATCCGATGCTGGTATGGTATAGTCTAAACATCAGAAGGTTAGATGAAACTAACCAACTGAATTTACCGGCTGCGTAGGCAGCCTTCTTTTCGAAGACAGAGTTAGCAATAACTAACTACGGGTGGCTACCTATCTCCATTTCATTCCACCACAAGGAGGTTCAACCCCATGCAGCGTGATTTTGGCGTCGCCTTTGTTACCCAGTGCGCCCCAGTGATGGCCGGACTCAAGCCGGCCAACCTGTTTCGTTGGGTGGAGTTGGATGCTTCTGCGATGGAGGCGTTGGTCTGCCACTGGCATACCTTGCTGCGGCCCCGAGGTTTGGCGGTTGAAATTTTGTCGCGGGATACAGCCAACCACGCCTTTCTGGTATATGTATATCGTGCGCCCCGGCTGCAAGCCATTCTCAAAGCGCCTGAAATTTACACATACCTGTCCGAGGTTGGCTACCCGCAGCCGGAAGATTTCCGCGCCGCTTTGCAGCATCTGTCGGCCCGGTTGGCACAAGGGGGAGCTTTCCCCCATGAAATCGGTATCTTTCTCGGCTATCCGCTAGAGGATGTGGTTGGTTTCGTGCGCAACAAGGGAAAGAACTACACCTTTAAAGGGTACTGGAAAGCGTACGGCGACCCGGCTGCCGCCCAGGCGCGCTTTGCGAGTTTTCGCAAGTGTACCGATGTTTACCTGCGATGCTACCGCAACGGAACGCCGGTTACCCGGCTGACGGTCGCGGTGTGATGATAGAAAGGAGCCATTTCCTATGAATAAGGTTGCAATTGTTTTCTGGAGCGGCACCGGCCATACGGAGCAGATGGCGCGCGCCATTGCCGAAGGAGCCGGCGAGGCTGTATTGCTAAGCCCTGGTGAGTTTACTGCTGCGGACATGGCAAATTACGATGTGATCGCCTTTGGATGCCCCGCCATGGGTGCGGAACAGCTGGAGGAGAGCGAATTTGAGCCGATGTTTGCAGCGGTGGAAGGCAGCCTGAACGGCAAAAAGATTGCACTGTTCGGGTCGTATGGCTGGGGTTCCGGTGAATGGATGGAAGCCTGGTCCGCGCGCTGCCAGCAGGATGGAGCTATCCTTAAAGATGTCAGCGGCCTCATTGTGAACGAAGAACCCGACGATGACGCGCTTGACAGTTGCCGGTTGCTTGGGCGGGAACTTGCCGCCTGGTAAACCCAACAAATATTTATGACATTCTTCTGCCTAAAGAACGCTCACAGCCATTTGCGGTCTTACGAATAGGCGTTTCCGAATCCACAAAACCGATGCCCGTGTTCTCTCCGTGCGGGCATCGGTTTTGTGTTTGCGCGGTTTTTGTCCTGCCGACTGCAAACAGGAATTTATAACACTGCATTCCTGACAATATCCAAAAAATGCATAAATATCCTTGAAAAACGTAAAAATTCATGTTATATTTATTTGTAACTTCGTTTCGTTCTCGGAATTGTTCTTTGTTGCGGCCGCAGCATGATCTGCTGTATGGTCGGTGGAGAGGGGAGCGGGGGTCAGGAAGGCAGACATTCTTTCGTGCGGTAAAGGAATGGGAGATTGTTGATGGAAACAGCAAAAAAGATCATGCATGGGGTTCGGCGGTTTGCCTGGGTAGGGCTTTTTTGGCTGCTTTGCATTTTCTGCGCGATGCCGGCCAACGCGCAGGCTGCGCAGAACACCTATTATTACCCCGGCTATGACGCGGCAGCGAACGGGCCGATCAACTTGATGCAGTACATCAAATCGATTACTCTGACCGTCAACGGGCAGGAGTATACGCCTGAGCAGCTGCAGTCCCTGCAACAGAGCGGTACACCGCTGGAAATGCGTGTGGGGGATTCGGCTTCCATCAACTTTAGGTTCGCGCTGTGCGGCCGCGCCTATTCTTCTGATGACCAAACGTTGCTGGATGAAGCGGCTTCGGTTCATGTAACATATACAAACGGTACAACCTACCTGAATGGAGACAGCGTGGCACCCGGCGGAACGGGCATCCTGGATGACTCTTCGCTGATGGTGGACAATACTTCGGCTGAAAGCAGCTATCTGCGGCTTGACATCGGCTGGTTGCTGGAATTCTGCCCTGATGATTTCAGCATCAATTATTCGGAAGGCGGCGTTTCCTTCCAGCAGAAAGACAATTATCTGTATCTGTATTTCCCGAACGGCATCGGGCAGGATACCTATGCCGACCCCGGATACTTTTCCATCGGGGTGACGCTGGGGGAAGCAATTGATGAAATCCGTATTCCGGGAAGCGATGGCTACTATGTGCCTGGCACCGGAGACTGGGTCTTTCCCATCCATGTCGTCGAATCGACGGCAGATATGTCGGGGGCGATCAGCTCCTACGGGGACATTTTGGTCAGAAAAATCTGGCAGACAGGCGGCCAGCCCCACCCGGATGCGACTGTTGTTCTGCATTATACAGAAAACGGTGAGGAAAAGACGGCCTCCCGCGTGCTTTCGGGGGACGAAGCCACCGCGAAGTTCACAATCCGCAGCAGCATGGAAAATTGCTGGCTGGAGGAGGATATGACCGGGTTGGAGGATTACACCTCCACATTGCAAACCAGTGAGGACGGCAAAACATTTACCTTCACAAACACCACGACCAAAACAGTGGTGTTCAGCAAGAGGAGTATAACCGGCAGCGAGGAACTGCCCGGCGCCAAGCTGGAACTCTACTGCCTTTCGAGTGATGGCTCCCAAAGCCTGATCGACCAATGGAAATCCGGCGACACGCCGCACACGGTAGCGCTTAATCCCGGCCGCTTTTTGCTGCATGAAGACGCGGCACCGGCCGGCTATGCGGTCAGCCTTGATATTCCGTTTACTGTGCGGGAGGATCTGACGGTTCAGCTCGACGGAGATAACGGCACACTGGAAGGCGACACCCTGATTGTGACAGACAAACCGCTTGAGGTCAAGTTTGCAAAGGTGGATGCAGACGGGAATGCACTGTCAGGCGCTGTGCTGACTTTGACAGACCAGACCACTGGTACATTGGTGGACCGCTGGACAACAGGCAGCGAGCCGTATGTCATTACGGGATGGACGCAGGACGGTACGGCTTTGATTGCGGGGCATACCTATATCCTGCATGAGGAAAGCGCCCCCGATGGTTACCAGCTGGCGGCTGATATCACCTTTGTTTTCAATGGGGACGGTACGATCCCGAACCATGGCTACCACACGATCCAGATGCAGGATCTGCCCGAGGCGACGCCCACCCCGGCCCCGACACCGGTCTCCACCCCGCCGACAAGCACAACGCCGCCAAGCGATACACCTACGGACGACCATACCCCGCCGGAACGTGTGCAGACCGGTGACAGCCCCTGGATGTGGGTATGGTTGACCCTGGGCGTTCTTTGCCTGTGCGGTGCGGCGGGAACAGCGCTTTATTACCATCGCCGCGCGAATATACCGGCCTATTGGCGATTGGGGATGCGTGACAGATGAGCAACTATCGAAAAAGCACACACCTTCTCAAACGGCCGTCCCGCGGGTGGCTGGTACTGAGCGTGGCGCTGCTGCTGGCCGGCCTGGCCTTTTTGGGCGCTTTTGGCTATTCGTGGTACCAGTATGCCAAAAGCAGCTGGTATTATGCCGATTTGCAGCAGCTTGCGGTGGCTGCGACAGGGCAAAATGAAGTGTCGGCGGAGAACGGCGTTGATTTTGCATCGCTGCAGGCGATAAACCCCGATACCGCAGCCTGGCTTGTCATGCCGGGAATCGATATTTCTCTGCCGGTTGTGCAGGCAACGGATAACGAAACGTATCTGCACAAAGGATTTGATGGCAGTGACTCCCCCGAAGGCTGTCTCTTCTTTGGTGCATCCGGGCAGGAGGGCGATATTTATCGTGTGATCTATGGTCACAACCTGCATACGGGTTCCATGTTCAGCGGGTTGCTCAACTACCGTGACGGAGAGTTCTATCTGCAGAACCCTACTTTCACTCTCTACACACCCGATGAAACGCAGACCTATCGCATCTTCTCTTGCCATACAGCGACGGATATGGAGGATCTTTACGATACCAACCGCACGGCGGGGGAAGAGTATGATGCTTTTCTGCAGCGGCTCTCCACAATATCCGAGTATAATACAGGTGTGGAAGTTCCCTCCGGCGCGCAGGTGCTGACGCTGTCAACCTGTCTGACTTCGTATGGAAGCGGCCTTGAGCGGTATGTGGTGCACGCCTATCGGGAATCATAAAAGCGCCCTCGCAGAAAGTACGACTGCAACAAAAACAGGCCTCTGCCTGCGTTGCCGGCTGGCTGAAAAGCCTGACAGCGGACGAACGCTATGGCACGGGCCTGTTTTTGGTATCTTCGCAAGCAACGGGCGCTTGACAGAGAAAGTATAATAGAACCATAGGGGAAGCCTACGGCGCTCGTGGTTCTTTGGCAGCGTGGCGCCGGAGGGAAATGTTTGGAATGGCAGAAAGTAAAGGAATATGTATGATGCAAGTGATTGAAAACCAAAAATTTGACCAAGAACGTGCGCTGTATGGCAGTCAGGACCTGATGGTGAAAGATTCTGCGTTTGATGGGCCGGCTGACGGCGAAAGCGCGCTGAAAGAAAGCCGCAACATTGTGGCGGACCATGTCTTTTGCAACCTGAGATATCCGTTTTGGCATGATACGCACCTGACCATCCGTAGCAGTGAGATGACGGAACTTTGCCGTGCGGCGCTGTGGTATTCGCAGGATATCACGATTGCCGATACCCGCTTGCACGGCATTAAAGCTCTGCGGGAGTGCGCCGATGTTGTGATGGAAAACTGCGATATCGTATCGCCTGAATTCGGCTGGTCGGTGCGCGGCATCTCAATGCGGCATTGTACGGCACAAAGCGAATATTTTATGATGCGCTCAACCCATCTGCGGTTTGATGATGTCGAGTTCAAGGGGAAGTATTCCTTCCAGTACATAGAAGACGCCTTGTTTGAGAACTACCGTTTTGATACAAAGGATGCCTTTTGGCATGCAAAAAATGTCACTGTCAGCAACAGTGTTGTCAAAGGGGAATATCTGGCCTGGTATTCCCACGGCCTGACCCTGGTCAACTGTAAGATCATTGGTACGCAGCCATTCTGCTACTGCAAGAATCTGCGGCTCATCAACTGTGAGATGATCGATACCGATCTCAGTTTTGAAAAGTCCGATGTGGAGGCGGAAGTCACTACGCCGGTGCTCAGCATCAAGAACCCTGCATCGGGTCATATCCGGGTACCTGCTGTGGGGCAGATCATCCGTGATGATCCGAACGCACACGGGGAAGTTCTTGTGGCACCGGACGGGACTGAGCCCGGGAACCCGGTCTGCGCCTGAAACACAGATGTTTTGCAAAAACCCGCTGCAACTCGGCAGCGGGTTTTTGCATGGGAAGGATTATTCCGGCGGCAGATGCGCTTCTGCATAGGCTCGAAGCTTTTCGAAGGTTTCTGGGCTCAAGTCATGTTCGATTTTGCAGGCGTCTTGCGCCGCTGTTTCCTCGTCAACCCCGAGCGCGGCCAAAATACGGGTCAGAAGTTTGTGGCGCTGGTAAATGCGGCTGGCAATCTCATAGCCGGGCGGTTCCAACGTGATCGCGCCGTTGCCGTCCATTGAAATATAGCCGGCCTGGCGCAGGTTTTTCATGGCGACGCTGACGCTCGGTTTCGAAAAGCCCAATTCGTTGGCAATATCAATGGAATGAACTTCGCCTTTTCGTTCGCGGATCATCAAAATTTTTTCCAGATAATCTTCGGCGGATTGGTGAATCTTCATAAAAAATTCCTCGCTTTGTTGGGGTATGTCTAAAGATTAGCACAAACTAACCCAAAATGCAAGTGAAAGTATTGACATTCCCAGATGATGGTGGTACACTTCAAGTGTTCAAGCGGTTAGCAGATTCTAACCGCTTGCTTCACGGCATAAAGTTAGGCTTAGCTAACATTTGCGGAAGAAGGTGACAGCATGATGCCGCTCACAATGGCGAAACCAGGCGAACTGCATACCATACAAAAGGTTACCGGGCGTGACGAGGTGCGTCAGCATCTGGCCGAGCTGGGCTTTGTGATGGATGCGGAAGTTTCGGTTGTCAGCGAAATTGCGGGCAATTTGATTGTACAGGTCAAAGAAAGCCGGATTGCGCTGGACCGTACAATGGCCAATCGAATCCTGGTCGGCTGACGCAAGCTTTCCACGGCGAAACGCGGGGGGCTTGCTGCAATATTCAAGGAGGAGGATTTCAGCATGAAAACTTTGAAAGACGCCAAGGTAGGGGAAAACGTTACCGTGGCAAAGGTGCACGGCGAAGGGCCGGTGCGCCGCCGCATTATGGATATGGGACTGACCAAGGGCGTGCAGGTTTATGTGCGCAAAGTGGCGCCGCTGGGGGACCCCATGGAGCTCAATATCCGCGGTTACGAGCTCAGTGTTCGCAAGGCGGATGCCGAAATGATTGAACTGGTTTGAAGGCGGTTTCAAAGCCGCCTGATTTCACGCCGAAAAGTTAGCTAATGCTAACTTTTCGGCAAAGCGAAGAAAAGGGGTATATAGATGGCAATCAAAATCGCACTGGCAGGCAACCCAAATAGCGGTAAAACCACCCTGTTTAATGATCTGACCGGTTCAAACCAGTACGTCGGCAACTGGCCCGGCGTCACGGTGGAGAAAAAAGAGGGCCGGCTGAAAGGCAACAAGGATGTGATCATCCAGGACCTTCCCGGCATTTACTCACTTTCACCCTATACGCTTGAAGAGGTTGTTTCCCGGGAATACCTTGTTACCGAAAAGCCGGACGCAATCCTCAACATCATTGACGGCACCAACATTGAGCGCAACCTGTATCTGACCACCCAGCTGATCGAACTTGGCATCCCTGTGGTGATGGCCGTGAATATGATCGACCTCGTGCGTAAAAACGGCGATAAGATTGACCTTGCCAAATTGAGCAAGCAACTTGGCTGCCAAGCGGTTGAGATCAGCGCGCTGAAAGGGGAAGGCTCTTTGAAAGCCGCCGAAATGGCGGTTGCGGCGGCCAAAGCCGGCAAGGCCGGTGACCTGCCGCATGTCTTCACCGGCAGCGTGGAGCATGCCATCGCCCATATTGAGGAAAGCATTCAGGGCAATGTGGATGGCCGTTTCCTGCGTTGGTATGCTGTCAAGCTGTTCGAGCGTGACGAAAAGGTTCAACAGGAACTGGGCCTTGGCAAAGCAGTGATGGATCATATTGAGGGCCACATTGCTGACTGCGAAAAGGAAATGGATGATGACGCCGAAAGCATCATTACCAACCAGCGTTATGCCTACATCAACAAGGTAGTTACCGCTGCGGTTCACAAGAAAGCCCGTGCCGACAACATGACAGCCTCGGACAAAATTGACAGGATTGTGACCAACCGGGTGGCAGCGCTGCCGATCTTCGCGGTGGTAATGTTCCTGATTTATGCGATTGCCATGGGCAGCCTGCCTGTTTCGATTGGCACCATGGCCACCGACTGGACCAACGACGTTCTGTTCGGTGAAGTCGTACCGCCGGCTATCCAGGGATTTATGGAAAGCGTCGGCTGCGCACCGTGGCTGACCGGTCTTGTGGTTGACGGCATTGTGGCCGGTGTGGGTGCGGTGCTTGGCTTTGTGCCGCAGATGCTGGTACTCTTCTTCCTCCTTTCGATCCTGGAAGATGTCGGCTATATGTCCCGCATCGCCTTCATCATGGACCGTGTTTTCCGCAAGTTCGGGCTTTCGGGCAAGAGCTTCATCCCCATGCTGGTCGGCACCGGCTGCGGCGTGCCCGGTGTTATGGCGTCCCGTACGATCGAAAATGAGCGTGACCGCCGCATGACCATCATGACAACCTGCTTTATTCCGTGCAGCGCCAAAATGCCGATCATTGGCCTGTTTGCCGGCGCCTTGTTCGGCGGCAGTGCGCTGGTTTCGGTTTCGGCCTATTTCATCGGCGTGGCGGCTATCATTGTTTCAGGCATTATTTTAAAGAAAACGAAGCTGTTTGCCGGAGATCCCGCTCCGTTTGTCATGGAGCTTCCCGCTTACCATATCCCGGCCTGGGGCAACGTTCTGCGCGCCACCTGGGAACGCGGCTGGTCCTTCATCAAGCGCGCCGGTACCGTCATCCTCGCCTCCACCGTTGTGCTGTGGTTCCTGCAGGGCTTTGGCTTTACCGACGGGAAGTTTGGTATGGTACCGGATAACAATACAAGCCTTCTAGCCGGCATCGGCGGTGCGATTTCGTTCCTCTTTGCCCCGCTTGGCTTTGGCACCTGGCAGCCGACTGTGGCCTCCTTCACCGGCCTGATTGCCAAGGAAAACTTTGTTGGCACCCTCGGCGTCTTGTATGGCTTTGCGGAAGTGGCTGAGACCGGTGACGAGATTTGGGCGAATATCGCGGCCGATTTCACCCCGCTCAGCGCTTACAGCTGCATGATTTTCAACCTGCTCTGCGCTCCGTGCTTTGCCGCCATGGGTGCGATCAAGCGCGAGATGAACAACGGCAAGTGGACCGCCATCGCCATCGGGTATATGTGCCTGCTGGCATACTGCACCTCGCTTGTTGTGTATCAGATCGGCGGGTTGTTTACGGGAGAGGTAACCTTCGGCCTCGGCTCGGTTGTTGCCTTCGCGGTGCTGGCATTTGCCCTTTATCTGCTTGTCCGTCCCAACAAATATGATGAAACGCACGTTCGCCTGGATACACGCAAACTTGTGAATTCCAAGTAAATCACCCCCTGCTTTTCTGAAAGGAGCTGCCATATGCTGGCTATGTTTGTTGAGATGCTGCCCACCATCATCGGCGCAGCGATTGTGTTTGGCATTGTGGGTATGGTCATATACCGCGGATTCCGGAACCATAAAGCCGGCAAACACTCCTGCTCGTGCGGCGGCGCCTGCGGCGGGTGCCCAGGCAGCTCGCTGTGTCATCCGCAAAAGAAATGATTTCGTTCCGGCACAATAGCCGCGGGCAGGGCAGTGAGGCGCGGGCGTTAGGACCTGGCTCGCAACGCCCTGCTGCTTGGTTCGGGCATGCGTGGGCAGGAATGGTGGATATATGGAAAGAGGCGGTCTGTTATGTCCTTGACGGATGCAAACCTGCGGTATCTGTTCACAGTCTATGAGATTGCGCAGACAAAAATGGATGTATCGTCGATGGAGGTGGCGCGCGCGCTGGGGGTAACCAAGCCATCCGTGGTGCGTGTGCTGGATGCGCTGATGCGCCGCGGCCTGGTCGTTAAAGAGAGGTATGGTAAAATCTATCTGACAGACCGCGGGGTGTTTACGGTTCGCTATTACGCCGCCCTGATTCAGACCATTGAAGAACAGTTTCCGGATTTTGGTTTTACCGTTAATGCCGAACAGCGCCAGGCGGCGGCACTCGCGATGGCGGCTGTACTGCCGGATGATGCATATCGTCGGCAATACCTTGCGCTGTTTGACGAAGAACCGTCCGCCGAACTGGCAGAAACGAAAGGTTGACACAGCCAGTATAACGAAAATAGAGGGGGAACGCAGTGTTGGGTGCGCTGGGCATATCCGCCCTGGTTCTTGTTGTGGTTCTGACCATCCGCCGGCTGGCAAGGAAACTGGCACATAAGGCCGCCGGAAAGAAAAGGCGATGAGATAGCGGCCGCCTTGACACTCTGGCCCGCCACATGGTACAATTCCTTCACCAGCAGAAAGGGGGAAGGGTTGCATGGCGGATCAGTTTGCACGCACACGGGCGATGTTTGGCACGCAGGGCATGGAACGTCTGTTCCATGCCCGCGTTGCTGTGTTTGGGGTTGGCGGCGTCGGCGGTTACGCGGTCGAGGCGCTGGCGCGCAGCGGGATCGGCGCGCTTGATTTGATTGACGATGACAAAGTATGCCTGACCAATTTGAACCGGCAGATCATCGCGACACATGAGACGATGGGACAATATAAAGTGGAAGCGTTTGCGGCGCGGATTGCCGCCATCAACCCGGCCGCTGTTGTGTATCCGCATAAAGTTTTCTTTTCGGCGGATACGGCGGAACTGTTTGATTTTGCGCAGTATGACTATGTGATCGATGCGATTGACACAGTCAGCGCTAAGGTGGAACTTGCGGTGCGCGCCCAGGCGGCCGGCGTGCCGATTATCAGCGCAATGGGGGCGGGCAACAAGCTCGATCCGACTGCGTTCGAGGTGGCTGACCTCTATGAAACTTCGATTTGTCCGTTGGCGCGTGCGATGCGCGCACTTTGCCGCAAGCGCGGCGTACAGTCTCTCAAGGTGGTTTATTCCAAGGAAGAACCTTGTACCGGCATCGTCGAAAGCGCCGGTGAACTGGACACTGCGCGTACCGGTTCCACCCGGCGCAGCCCCGGCTCCAATGCATTTGTGCCCTCAGTCGCCGGCCTGATCCTGGCTGGCGAGGTGGTACGCGACCTGGCAGGCTGTCCGCGCAAAGGGAAGGAGAAGCGCCGTGCCCCGTGAATTGAGCTTTTGCGAATCCGTTGAACGCAGCTTGATCAAAAAATACCGCAAACAGTTATGGAACCCGTTTGTGGCTGCGGTCAAGCGCTATGAACTTGTTCGGGCGGGCGACCGCATTGCGGTCTGCATTTCAGGCGGGAAAGACTCCATGCTGCTTGCCAAGCTGATGCAGGAACTGCACCGCCACAGCGAAGTGCCGTTTGATCTGACGTTTCTTGTCATGGACCCCGGTTACACCCCGGCCAACCGCCATCAGATAGAGGAAAACGCGGCCAGGCTTGCGATCCCTATCACGGTGTTTGAGACGGATGTCTTCACCGCCGCCTACAACACCGATCGCAATCCCTGTTATCTGTGTGCCAGAATGCGGCGCGGTCACCTTTACAAGCAGGCGCAAAGCCTTGGCTGCAACAAGATTGCGCTGGGCCATCATCTCAACGATGTGATTGAGACAGCGATAATGAGTATGTTCTACGGCGCGCAGCTGCAAGGTATGCCGCCCAAACTACACAGCAAAAATTTCCCCGGTATGGAGTTGATCCGGCCGCTATACTGCATCAAGGAGCGGGATATTATCGCATGGGCGCGCTACCATGGGCTGAATTTTCTGCAATGTGCCTGTAAGCTGACCGCCCGCAGCGACGAACCCGGTGTTTCCAAGCGGCAGGAGGTCAAACGCCTTTTGCAGGAATTGCAAAAGACCAATCCCCAGATTGAAGATAACGTCTTCGCAAGTCTTCATGCCGTCTGCCTTGATACAGTACCAGGGTATAAGTCCAAGGGGATTCGCCATAGCTTTCTAGAAACGTATGATGTGCCGCCTGCCCCGACAGATGCCCCGAATCCCTAACCTCTCTTTCAGCGTGTTGAACCACTTAATACAAAAACGCCTGCTTGCTTTTGCCAAAAGAAAAGCAAGCAGGCGTTTTTGTAAAATAAGCGCGGAAAACTGACGCAGAAAGCCGCTTGTACCCTCTACTGGCGTACAGATTCATGAACGGGGCCGCCTTCCGTTGGCTTTGCTTCTTCGCGGCGACGTAAAATCTCCTCGCGGCTTAAGCCGTATTTGCGGGCGATATCTTTGGCGTAACTCAGCCCGTCTGGGGTAGTGCGCAGTACGCGGTAACTGCGTGTGCCGTTGGCAATGTTTTGCATCTGAGCAACCAGGTTGTCAATTTTGCCGGGGCCGGTGCTCAGCTCCTGAACATGCTGGGTCAGCTCATGGATATGGGTAACATACACACCGCCGCAACCGATTTCGCTGATGGCCGCCAGCACCTCGCTGGCAATATAGCTGGCTTCGATCAGGCTGGTTGAGCTAAAGCTTTCATCCATCAAAAACAGATCGGTGTCCCGCAGGCAAGGCAAAATTTCGCTGATGCGGGCGCACTCACTCTCCAGCCGGCCTTTGCCGTAATTGTCTTCGTCCGAAGTCGGAAAGTGGGTATAGATGCCGGTGACCGGGCTCATCGTGGCCTGTTCGGCCGGGACAGGAAGCCCAAGCTGAAACAGCGCTTGGGCCATGCCGATGGAGTAGCAAAAGATCGATTTGCCGCCGTGGTTTGGGCCGGTGACAAGGTAAAAGCGGCCGTCTTCGTCAAAGCGGAAATCGTTTGAGACAATGGTTTCCCCTTCGGATTTCAAGGCAAGCATTGGGTTATAGACATTATGAAGCTGAAGCGTGCGCTTTTCGGGCGGGCAAATAACAGGGCGGCAAAGCTTGCCGCCAGCTTGCTGAAGCTGCTGAATAAAGGCAACGGCGGATGAAAGAAAGCGCAGGTCGTCAAGCATATCGACAAAGAATCGGGTTTCATCATGATAAAACTGGTTGATGACTGGTTCCCAACTGCGGATGGTTTTTGTAAAGATTGTATCCAGCGCCCGGTGTACAGCGCCATCCAGCGCCTGCTTTTCATCGTCTCGGCCGGCTTTTAAGACGTTTGCAAAACCGGACAGACAGACCATAGGATCTTTCCCCACCCGCCCGCACAGACGGTCCATCAGGTTGCCTGCGCGGAACCGGCTTGTATTCAGGCTGACAAGCCCTGCTTCGGTCACATGCAGATTGCTGTCCAGGTTTACGCCGAGCGTGATGCTTTTGATCTGACCGATGCGGGTTTCAAGTTCTTTCAGATGGGTGCATAACGCCTGGTAAGCCTGCGTGTGGCAGCGTGCATCCACGGCCGCTTTCAGCCGGCGAACCCCTTCGCTTCGGGGGTTGACAGGCTGAAGCCTTGTTTCAAACAGCGCCATGAGTTCTAGGTATTGTTCGATATATCGTGTGCTTGAAAGCCCGCTTTCCAGGCTACCATCCCCGTGATGGAGAACCCTGCGCATCTCATAGACATCCCGGATCATCGGCAGGGCTTCCTGCAAAAGTTCCTGCAGCGGCTCGCTCTCTGCAAATTCCCAGATCACATCGGCGCGATAGCGCAGCACCGCCGGATCGCAGCTGAAAAAGCGCTCGATCCGCAGATCCGGGATGCCGCGGTAGCTTTCGCGTTTGATGCCGATCATCTGGTCAATCTGCAGCGTATGCACAAAGTCATAGTTTTGCATTGCGTTGTGTGTGGCCGGCGCATGGCCGGGAGGATACAAAAGGTGAAACTCGTCTTCCTGCATGGCGCAGGAAACGCCGGCCTTTGTGTCTGTCATCGCAAATCTGATCCCCTTTCACGCCAATCCGCCGGGGCGGACAACCGGAGATGGCCAGGTTAAAATTGCCGTCCTATAAAAAGAGTATAACATAAAAAGATCACTGCAACAATTGCAACACCCTTCTTATGAAGCGGCAGAAGCGGCGAACATGGTGCCCGGGTTCTAGCCGCCAGCATGGCGACATACAGTGTTGGTGTGAGGTGATCCGGGATGGACGAGTATTTTAAACTGGTGCGCCGTTTGCCGGAACCGTTTGCTCGGGCGTTGGGCTCTCTGCCGGAGCAGATCGCACGCAGGGTACAGGAAATTCGCCTGCGTGCAGAGCAGCCGGTACAGTTCACGGTGAACGGACGACTGGTTGCGGCCACGGCGCTGCTGCCGGATAAAGGCCCCCTTGCCTGTGTGAGCCGGGAAAATCTGCAGCAGTGTTTTCTGGCTCTATGCGGACACAGTGTATATGCCTATGAAGAAGAACTCGCCTGCGGCTATTTTACGCTGCCTGGCGGTTACCGGGTGGGGGTGGCTGGCGTGGCCGGCGTGGCCGGTTTTGCGGTGGTTACGGCGCTTAACCTGCGGGTGGCACGGTGGGTGACCTGCCCGCTTCCGGCTGCGGTGGAAGCAGCATTGGACAGGCTGGATGCGGGACTGCTGGTAGCAGGGCCGCCAGGCAGCGGAAAGACTACCGTGCTGCGCAGCATGGTGTGCCGGTTGGCGGCGGGAAACCGGATCATCTGCGTGGTTGATGAACGTGGGGAATTGATGGCCGATGCCTCGTGCCCGTTGGAGGACAAGCCGGCCGTAAACTGTGATGTTTACACCCGCTATCCCAAAGCCAAAGCCATTGAGATGGCACTGCGCTGCATGAACCCACAGGCAATCGTTTGTGATGAACTCGGAACGGCAGCCGATGCCGAAGCGCTGGAAGCGGGGCTGGCATCGGGGGCTGTCTTCCTGGCATCAGTACACTGTGAAAGCCCGGAATCGTTGCAGCACAAACCTCAGTTGGCCAGGCTTTTGGGGACTGGCGCGTTTACCCGGGCGGTTTTTCTTGCCGGCAGAGATCAGCCGGGACAAATTGCGCAGATGGTGCCACTGGTATGATCGGATGGTGCAAACTATGCGGAGGTGCGCTGCTTGTTCTGGTGGGTACCGCAGGCGGATGGTGCGCCTGGCTGCAAAAGTGGGAGCGATGGCAGAGGCTGAACCAATTCGGGCGCCTGCTTAGCTACCTGTTGGACGCCATTCGGTATCGGGCCCTGCCCGGGGCCGTCCTGCTGGCCATGGCGGCGGGCCGGCCTGAGTTTGCTTCCCTGCGCCTTGAAGGCTGCCGCAGTTTTTCAGAAATTCCGCTGCCGCCTGACTTGAAAGAGGCGCTCGGAGTGGACTGGGCGGCATCTTTGGCTGAAATTGAAGCGGCCCCGCAGCAAACAGCCTGCCGCACACTGGCTTATCTTGTGGCGGAATGCCGGAAGGCGGAGCAGGAAGCTGCCCGCAACGCGGCGCAGGTGCGCCGGCTATGTCTGCCGCTGGGGGGCAGCCTGGGGCTGATGGCTGCTATTCTGCTCGTTTGAAGCCGGAAGGAGTGACCGATGGACATTGATCTGGTGTTTAAGATCGCCGCGATCGGTATCATTGTGGCAGTGCTCAACCAACTGCTGATCCGTTCCGGACGAGAAGACCAGGCTATGATGACGACCCTGGCCGGGTTGATTGTGGTACTTACCATGCTGGTACGGCAGATCAGTGACTTGTTTGTGCTGATCAAAGCCTTGTTTGATTTGTGATGATGTATGATGCTGATACTCAAAATCGCAGCGCTTGTGTTGGTCACGGGGCTGCTGACGCTCACGCTCAAGCACGAGCAGCCGGCGTTTGCGTTTCTTGTCTCGGTTTGCGGGGCGGGCGCAGTGCTCAGCCTTGTGGCCGACCAGCTGCAACCGCTGCTCGGGCTGATCGATACCTTGGCCGCATATGCCGGCGATACCCATCTCGACTGCGTGCTGCGCGTGTTGGGAATCGCACTGGTTGCCCAGTTTGCAACCGACCTTTGCCGCGAAGCCGGTCTTGGCGCGGCGGCCGGTGCGGCCGAACTGGGCGGGCGGATGCTGGCGCTTTTGCAGGCGCTGCCGCTTGTGCAGGAGCTTGTCGGGTCTCTGGTATCTTTTTTGCATTGATGGTGTTCTTTGGGGTGTTTGCCTTGCCTGCCGGCGCGGTGGAACTGCCGCGTGCGGCGCAGGATATTCTGGATGCCGGCGGCCCGGCACTGGAAAGTGTGGCGGAGTGGACGCTGGAAGGGGTTCTCAGCGAGCTGTGGCGGATGGTGGATGGCGTGGTTGGCCAACCGGTTGGGTTTGCCGGGCGGGCGCTTCTGTTTTTGCTGCTGGGGTGTGCAGCCGGCATGCTGGCTGGCCGCGGGGGATGGCAGCGATGCGTCGAAGCCGTTACGGTACTGGGGTTTGGGGCAATGAGCCTTTCCGCCATGATGGAACTGGCAGAAAAGGTTGGCCAGACGGCGGAAAACTGCCAAACGTATCTGGTTGCGTTTATCCCGGTATACAGCGGCGCCGCTATCGCGGGTGGCCAGGTAGGGGCGGCGACTGTATACGGAACGATGTTTTTTGCAATGTCCAACTTCCTGGCCGGCATGATACGCGGTGGGATCATCCCGGTGCTTCGGATCTATTTCTGCTTTGCCATCTCTGCTTCCGTTTGGGGGAATGCCGGTATGGCAGAAGCCGCCCGGCTGTTTTCCCGCTGCCTGTCCTGGCTGCTGAAGGGCTGCGGGGCGCTGTTCAGCCTTGTGCTCGGTCTGCAGACCATCCTGGCAGGCAACGCTGATTCTGCAGCTTTGCGGGTGGGACGCAGCCTGCTCAGCGGGGCCATTCCGGTGGTGGGGGATGCCGCTGCGGCAGCATTGTCCAGCTCAGCGGCGGCGGTACAGCTGCTGAAAGGGTCGCTGGCGCTGGCAGCGCTGGCGGCGCTCGCTGCGATGTTTTTGCCGGCGTTTGCACAATGCGCACTCTATTTCCTGGCGTTTTCCGGTTCCGGGATTGTGGCCTGCGGCAGCGGGCAGGACCAATGCGGTCAGATATGCCGCAACCTGGCGGAAGGGGCGCGGCTGTGTGCGGCTGTGCTTGTGCTGTATTTTTTCATGGTGATCCTGTCCACAGCGCTGCTGCTGTTGACCGGAGTGGGAGGAGGCTGAGCCGATGCAGGCAATCCGTCATCTGGCGCTGGGGGTCTGTGTGCTTTGCGCCCTGGCCGGCGTGGTGCGCATTTTCTGGCCGGAAAATTCTTACAAGCCCGTCATAAACACTGTGTTGCTGTTGTATATTGTATCGTCGGTACTTTCTGTGGGAAGCACGGCGGATTGGGCCGGCTTTGCGGCCGGGCTGCGCAGCTTTTCGCTGCATCAGGCGCAAACGGAGGATTTTACCGCTTACCGGGAAAGCCTCGCGCGACAGGCTTCGGCCGAAGCGCTCGGCGTCTTGCTTGCGGAACAGGGGATAGAAGCGACGGTATCATTGCAGGGTGAGCAGTGTACAGTTACCCTTGTACAGGAAGCGGACCTGCCGGCAGCACAGCGTCTTTTGGATGCAAACTGTGGCAGCCTGGCCTGTACCCTGGCCGTGGAGGGAGGGGAGGACGGTTGAAATCGCTTTACGCATGGTACACCCGGGCACGGGAAAAACTGCGAACAATAGCGGCCGACCACCGTCAGCGAGTCAGCCTGCTGGTTATGGCCGGGATTGCCGGTATGCTGCTTGTGGGGGTGTCTGAATGGCTGCCGGCCGCAGAGGAAAAGCCCCGGACTGATACCCGGACAACACAGCAGGGCGTTTCCGTTTCTTATGCGGATGCGCTTGAAACCAGGCTGGAGAACCTGATTTCCGCCACTGAAGGGGCGGGCAGGGCGCTGGTGATGGTCACGCTTGAAGCTGGGCAAACCACCCAGTATGCGGCCGACGAAGAGCAGAGTGCAGGCAGCCGCCGCCGGGAACCTGTTCGGGTCGGAGATACTGGCCTTGTGGAGGAAATCCGGTACCCGCGTGTACTGGGGGTGGCTGTTGTCTGTGAAGGCGGCGATGACCCCGGCGTGCAGTGCGCCGTTACAGAGTTGGTCGATGCGCTGACCGATGTCGGCGCACATCATATCACCGTTACCAAGATGCATGCAAACTGAAGGGGGCGTTATGGATGAAAATGCAGCAAAAAGGGCGCGGCATTACCCTGGCAACGCTGGTGCTGGCGCTGGGCGCCGCCGTGTATATGAACTGGTCCTTTACCCAGGAAGCGATCCAAACAGCGCCGCAGCAGGAGTCCGCACAGGCAACCCAGGCGGATGGCGAAAGCGATGGTGCAGTTGCGGTGTATGACCCGCTGCAGCCTGCCACAACTGATGCGGCGGCCGGCGATAAGAATTATGGGGAAGCCCAGCTCGTCAGCGCCAACCAGGATTCCGGCACCGCTTTCTTTGAGCAGGCGCGCCTGGCGCGCAGCAAAGCAAGGGACGAAGCGTTGGATGCGATCCAGAAAACACTCAAAAACGCCGACCTGAGCGAGGAAGAGAAAGAAAAGCTGACCCAAGAACTGGAAAGCCAGGTCAGCAACATCACATCTGAAACCAGTTTGGAAGGTAAGGTAAAGGCCAAAGGTTTTGCCGATTGTGTTGTCACGCTCGGTCCAAGCCGTGCGGACATTACAGTGATGACCGAGAATGATGCGCTGACCGCCCGGGAGGTCACCCAGATCCGGGATGTGATCTTGAATTCCTGCCCCAGCCTTTCCTCCCAAGACATTACGATCGTGGAAGTAAAGTAAAGCGGCGATATTTACAAAAAGACCAAACTATGGTATAGTATGTATATCTATCAAGCGGATCATTTCGCCGCTTTCGGCGGCGATCTACATAGGAGGATAGTCAGATGGATGTGCGCAATACCGTGGCGGGAAGCCTGCAGATTTCCACCGATGTGGTTGCGAAGATTGCCGCGACCGCTGCCCAGGAGGTGGACGGAGTCGTGTCGGTGGCATCCGGCAGCCAGCAGAGCGTGCGCCGGCTGCTGAACAAAGCCAGCTTGCACAAGCCGGTCTCGGTTGTTATGGAGGATGGCGTGGCTGCGGTAACGCTGCACATTGTGGGCAAATATGGCTGCAAAATCATGCCCGTCTGTGAAAAAGTGCAGGAAAATGTCAAACAGACCATCCAGAACATGACAGGCATCACGGTGTCCCGCGTGGACGTTTTGGTTACCGGCCTGGCTGAAGAAGAAGCATGACGCGAAAATTTCTACAAGAAAAGTTGAGAAGAGAATGACTGAAAACAATTTGACCCGACGTGAATCGCGCGAGAACGCTTTTTTGGCTGCGTTTTCCGCCACCTTTCAAACGGATGCCCCTCAGGAAGCGCTGCAAGCCCACAATGAAGCCGGTGCGCTGAGCCTGGATGCTTTCGCCAACCGCTTGCTGGCTGACTTGATGGCGCACCAGGAAGAAATTGACGCGGCGATCAACGCACACCTCAAAGGCTGGGCGCTGTCCCGCATTCCCCGTGTAAGCCTGACAGCCATGCGCATTGCACTGGCTGAGATGCTGTACGGCGAAGAAAAGAAGCCCGGCGTAGCCATTAACGAAGCCGTTGAGCTCGTTAAAAAGTACGGTGCGGACAACGACTACCAGTTTGTCAATGGGCTGCTTGGCGCGGTTGCCCGTGAAGCCGAACCGGACGCCCCTTCTGCGTCATGTTGACCCTGGGTTTGGATACAAGCAATTACGCAACCTCTCTGGCCGTTTTTGATACCCGGGCCGGAGAGGTTGTTTGCGATTGCAAACGGTTCTTGCCGGTACGGCCTGGTCAGCTGGGGCTGAGGCAGAGCGATGCGGTGTTCCACCACACGGCTGCCTTGCCCGAACTTCTTGAAGAACTGGGCAAAAAGGCGGATCTGACCTGTATTGAAGCGGTTGGCGTTTCAGCAAAGCCGCGGCCGGTAGAAGGTTCCTATATGCCTTGCTTTCTTGTCGGGGTCAGTGCCGCTACAGCGTTTTGCGCTGCACGCGGGCTGCCGCTTGTGAAAACCACACACCAGCAAGGGCATCTGGCTGCCGCGATGTTCGCCGCCAAAGGCGCAGAACTGTTTGGGCAGGAGCTGCTGGTCTTTCATGTGTCGGGCGGCACCACCGACCTGCTGCATTTGGAACAGACCGGGCAGGTTACCACAATCGGGACTTCGACAGATCTTTATGCCGGACAGGCGGTGGATCGCCTTGGTGTGCGATTGGGTTTTCCTTTCCCGGCTGGCGCACAGGTCAGCGCCTGTGCGGCTGCCTGCAAGGAAGATGTTCACCCGCGCGCAAGCGTGCGCGGATATGACTGCAGTCTGTCCGGGCTGCAAAACCAGTGTGAGAAACTGCTGGCCCAGGGGCAAAGCGAGGCCTATGTCTGCAAATATTGCCTGCTCAGCGTTGCGAAAACACTTTATTTGATGGCGAAGGCGGCGCAGGCCGATTTTCCTGGCCTGCCGATTGTTTTTGCCGGAGGTGTGATGAGCAGTACCCTTGTACAGATGTATCTGCACACCCGGCTTTCACAGGCACTGTTTGTGCCGGGCAAATTTGCAAGCGACAATGCAATTGGTGTGGCGCTGCTGGCTGCCAGGGAGGTGGGCGCATGGCCGACTATATCAGGGTAACGGCCCTCAACGCGCTGGCCAAACAGTGGCTTGCGCAGTGTGACCCGCTTAATAACCTGATTGTATTGGGTGAAATCTCCAACTTTACCCGCCATTACAAAAGCGGACATCTCTACTTTACTCTCAAGGACGAGGCAGCTTCAGTGAAAGCTGTCATGTTTCGTGACAAGGCAAGGCTGCTCGGCTTTCCGCCGCAAAATGGCATGCTTGTGCTTGCATATGGCCGCGCAACGCTGTATGAGCGGGACGGGGCTTTCCAGCTGTATATCGACTTTATGCGACCGTTCGGCGCCGGAGCGGCACAGATGGCGTTTGACGCGCTGAAGAAAAAGTTGGAAGCCGAGGGGCTGTTTGCACCTGAACACAAACGCCCTTTGCCGGTTATGCCGCGCTGTATCGGGGTTGTCACATCCAAAACCGGCGCTGCGCTGCAGGATGTTGTGCATGTGGTCGGCCGGCGGTGGCCGCTGACCAAGCTGCTGTTGGCTCCTGTCAGCGTGCAAGGCCTTGAAGCGGAGGCCGGCATTGTGCGTGGAATTCAGGCGCTGGACGCCGATCCGAGGACCGAAGTGATCTTGGTGACCCGCGGCGGGGGCAGCAAAGAGGACCTCTGGGTCTTTAACAGCGAAAAGATTGCGCGGGCGGCCTATGGCTGCCAAAAGCCGGTTGTTTCAGCCGTAGGGCATGAGATTGATTATACAATCCTTGATTATGTAGCGGATCTGCGCGCGCCGACCCCTTCGGCTGCAGCGGAGCTTTGTGTGCCGGATAAAAACCAGGTATCGCTGCAAATATACAATCTGTGCCAAAATATTCAGAAAAATATACAGTCTCGTTTTGAGATGTGTTATAATAGAGCCAATGCGATCGGTGCGCAGCAAGCTTTACAGGCGGTGCGCAGCCGGTTGGCAGACGGCAGCACGCAAACCGCAGCGCTTTGCACAGCGGTGCAGGGGGCGGCACAGGCGCGTTTGCGCGCGGCGCATGCTGCGCTCGGCGGTGCGGCGGCTTTGGCCGCTTCCCTGGACCCGTACGCAGTTCTGGCGCGCGGGTATGCGTTGGTGCGGGATGAGAAGGGGCGCTGCCAACCGGTGGAAGCCCTGCGCCCGGGTCAATCCATCACCTTGTATGGCGCAGAATCAACGGCGGATTGCCAGGTTTTGGCCTGCCACCAGCGGGAGGATACACATGAGAAACCCCAAAAATTTTGAAGAGGGGCTGGCCCGTTTGCAGATGGTGCTGGCCCAAATGCAGGACGAAACAACCACACTGGATAAGGCGGTCAAGCTTTATGCAGAAGCGGCCCAGCTGATTGCTTACTGCAACCAAACATTGCAGAACGCCAAATTGCAGATTGAAGAAATTGATGCAGCGCTGGCTGCCGAAATACCAAATACGCAGGAATGAGGTGTTACGATGGATGCGACGGTCTATCAAGCCCGGTACTCTGCCTGGGTGGATAAAATTGAGCAGCGCCTTTCCGATTTGTGCGATCGCTACTTGCCCGCCGATGCACAGTGCACGCAGGCGGCCCGTTACAGCCTGCTGGGCGGTGGCAAACGGGTGCGCGCCGTATTGGCGCTGGCAAGCTGCGCGCTCTGCGGCGCGCCGGCTGAGGCCGCGCTCGATTACGGTTGTGCGGTGGAAATGCTCCACGCCTATTCCTTGATTCAGGATGATTTGCCCTGCATGGATGACGACGATACCCGCCGCGGTAAACCCAGTTGCCACAAACAGTTTGGGGAGTGCACGGCGCTGCTTGCTTCTGATGCGCTTCTTACCGCGGCTTTTGAGGTGATCGCCCATGCCAGCCTGCCGGCTGAGAGCCGTGTGTGTGCGGCTGCGGCTTTGGCGGCTGGCGGCGGCGCGCGCGGTATGATCTTTGGGCAGGAGCTGGATATGCGGTATGAAACGGTGAGAGCGAACGAGGAGGAACTTCGCGCGCTGCACCGCCATAAGACAGGCGCGCTGATTATCGCCGCCGCCGAGCTCGGCTGTGCGGCGGCCGGTGCGGAAGAAGCCCGGTGCGCGGCGCTGCGGCAGTATGCAGCGGAGCTTGGCTTGGTCTTTCAGATCGTGGACGATGTGCTGGATGTGACCGCCACCACCGAGCAGCTGGGAAAACCGGCCGGCAGCGACGCCGAAAATGACAAGACGACTTTTGTCACCCTTTATGGTCTGGACGGGGCCAGGAAGCTGGCCGAAACCCACAATGCTGCCGCACTGGCAGCGCTGCGCGAATTTGGCGAGGAAGCGGATTTTCTTTGCCAGATGGCCAAAGAACTGCTGACCCGCCGGAAGTAAAGGGGAAAGCAGATACCGCCCGTCTTTTGCTGCGGAGGTGGATGATGCGCCCGCATAGGCAGTTTCGCTGCCACAGTGGGCATCTTTTTAAGGAGTGGTCACGTTATGTCGTTGTTGCTGCAGGCCCTGAGCTGGAACTATGTTCTGGTCACCGCACTGATCAGCTCTATACTGTCCCAAATGATCAAGGTGCTGCTGAACCTGATTATCGTGGGCAAATTTATCCCCGAACGCATGTGGGGGGCGGGCGGAATGCCCAGCGCACATTCCGCCACAGTCTGTGCCATGGTGGTGGCTACGGGGCGTTATTGCGGCACCCATTCCACCCTTTTCGCAATCGCGCTGATTGTGTCTATCATTGTGATGTACGATGCGATGGGGGTTCGCCGGGAAACCGGCGAACAGGCCAAGGTACTCAACCACCTGCTGAATGAATGGATTGACCAGGAATCAGAGATTTTGCCGTTTTTGGGCCATAAACGTCTTAAAGAAATGGTGGGGCACACCCCCATCCAGGTTCTGACCGGTGCGGTTTTCGGCGCGGCCATCGGTTTTGCAATGCCGATGGTGTAAAGGTTTGAACAGGCCCGGCCGGCCCGGAAAGCCATGCGTTTCATGCGTATGCGTTTTCCGTTCGCCTGTTCAGGATGAAAAGAGGTGCTAACAAACATGGCTTACCCGTTGTTGGATCAAATCAGACAGCCGGGGGATGTCAAACGCCTTCCGCTGCAGGATCTGCCCGCCTTATGCGGTGATATCCGGCAGTTCCTCATCGAAAGCGTTTCGGCGACCGGGGGGCACCTGTCCTCCAACCTGGGTGTGGTAGAGTTGACGGTGGCGCTGCACCGCGCACTGGACTTGCCGCAGGATAAAATTCTGTTTGATGTCGGCCACCAATGTTATACCCACAAGCTGCTGACCGGGCGGCGCGCCGGCTTTGCGGAATTGCGCCGCAAGGATGGTATTTCCGGTTTCCCGTGCCCGCAGGAAAGCGCCTGTGACACCTTCATTTCAGGGCATGGCAGCACAGCGCTGTCTACCGCGATTGGGGTTGCGCGCGCGAAGCGCATCAAAGGTGAACCCGGCAAAGTTGTGGCGATCATCGGCGACGGCGCCTTTACCGGCGGTATGGTGTATGAAGGCATGAACAACATTGGCATGCTTAACAATCTGATCGTCGTGCTCAACGACAACAAGATGTCAATTTCCAAAAACGTTGGTGAAATGGCAAACTATTTGACCAAGCTGCGTACTGATCCCAAATATTTCCACGCAAAGGCAAGAATGGAGACTTTGCTCGACGGTATCCCGATTATCGGCGGCGGGGTAGTGAGAACTCTGCAGAGGGGCAAGCAGCTGATCCGGCGCGGGATCTATCACTCCACCATGTTTGAGGAGATGGGCTTCCAATACATCGGCCCGGTAGATGGTCACGATGTGTTGGAACTAACTCGTTTGTTTGTCAACCTGCACGAACAGTTTGCACCGGTCTTTCTGCATATTGTAACCCAAAAGGGGAAAGGTCTGAAACCGGCAGAAGAAAACCCCGGTGAATTCCACAGTGTTTCGGCCTTTAACCTCGACCATTTGACAGACCCGGAGCTTTCGCCGAAAGATTCCTTCTCGACCTGCTTTGGCACCGAGCTTGCCCGGCTGGGCACGGAGGAGCCGCGCTTGTGCGCGATTACGGCGGCCATGAAATACGGAACCGGGCTGAACTTTTTCAAAAAGGCGCATCCTGACAGGTTTTTTGATGTCGGCATGGCGGAAGAACACGCCGTCACTTTTGCAGCCGGCCTGGCAAGCCAGGGCTTGCTGCCGGTGGTGGCGATCTATTCGACGTTTTTTCAGCGTGCCTATGACCAGATGATTCACGATGTCTGGCTGATGCGTCTGAACGTTTTGTTTGCTGTTGATCGTGCGGGCCTTGTGCCCGGAGACGGCGAAACACACCAGGGGGTATATGACCCCGGTTATTTCAGCCAGATCGGCATCCCGACCTATTCACCGGCCAACTATGCCGAACTTGTGTACTGGCTGGATTTGCTTGTCAAAGAAAAACGCGGTCCCCGTGCGATCCGCTATGCTCGCGGGGAGGAAACCCCGGCGCTGGCGGCACTTGGCTGCAGCGGGCGGCTGTATGATCCGATTTTGACCCATGATGGCGCGAAGGTGGCACTTGTGAGCTACGGCGCTGAAAGCGAAGAAACCCTTGCGGCTGCCGACCTGCTGAAACAGCAGGGGGTACTGGCTGATGTATGGAAGCTTGTACAGATCTTCCCGCTCCCGGATAATTTATGTGAAGAGCTTGGCACCTATTCGACCATCCTCTTTGCGGAGGAAGCGGTGCGAACCGGTGCGATCGGGCAGCAGCTTGGCTTTGCGCTGCAGCAGCGCGGATGGAAGGGCAGATATCTGCTGCATGCGGTAGACAACACCCACCTGCTGCACGCCAATGTGCCGGAACTGCGCCGTGACCAGAGGCTGGACGCCCAGGCGCTGGTCGCCAGCGTACAGGCGGCGCTGGACAACGGAAAGGCGGGAACACAGTGAAAATTCGTCTGGATCAATACCTTTGCCAGCACGGCTACACCCAAAGCAGGGAACGCGCCAAAGCGCTGATTATGTCCGGGGTTGTTTTTGTGGATGAACAGAAGGTTGACAAAGCCGGCGAGATGATCCGTGAAGATGCCCGTGTGGAGGTGCGCGGGCATGACATTGGCTATGTCAGCCGCGGCGGGCTCAAACTTGAAAAAGCTATGCAAGTTTTTCCGATGCATCCAGACGGAAAAGTCTGCATGGATATTGGCGCTTCTACCGGTGGTTTTACCGACTGTATGCTGAAAAATGGTGCCGTCAAAGTGTATGCCGTTGATGTTGGGTATGGTCAGCTGGCCTGGAGTTTGCGCACCGACCCGCGTGTTGTAAATCGGGAGCGTACCAATATCCGCAATGTCACGCGGGAAGACCTTGCGGAACCAATTGAATTTTTCAGTGTGGACGTTTCGTTTATCTCCCTCAAACATGTATTCCCGGTGGCGGATGCAATCTGTACGGAAGGCGCCTGCGGGGTTTGTCTTGTCAAGCCGCAGTTTGAAGCCGGCCGCGAGAAGGTAGGCAAAAAAGGGGTGGTTCGTGATCCTTCCACCCACCGTGAGGTGCTGGAACTGGCCCAGGGGTACGCCAACGCCAACCGTTTTACCGCGGCAGGTCTTGATTTTTCACCGATCAAAGGGCCGGAAGGAAACATTGAATTCCTGCTGTTTGTTCGGCATGAAGAAAACCCGCAGCCACTGCCCGAAGGCGAAATTGCGCGGGTTGTAGCCGCTGCCCATGCGGCGCTGGATAAGGCGCCGGCTTCCCACTGATGCAACCGGGATTTCCCGAGAAGGATGGCTTATGGAGGTATTCCTTTACCCAAACACACTCAAAGACCAACATCTTTTGGTGACCAGCCGCGCGGCAAAGATTTTGCGAAAAGCAGGGGTTGGCCTGTTGGCGCCGCTTGGATGTGAGGAGGCCCTGTCACAGACGGAGATTCGATTTTTGCCCGATGCGCAGGCTTTTTCTGAAGCAGATGCAGTGCTTACGGTGGGCGGCGATGGCACGCTGCTGCGTGCTGCTGCGTGCTGTGTGGCGGCCGGCAAACCTGTTCTGGGGGTCAATCTGGGGCGTACCGGTTTTCTTGCCACTTGTGAAGTGGAGGAAATGCCGGAAAAGCTTGCCCGCCTGGCGGCAGGAGATTTCCGCTGCACAGACCGCGGACTGCTGTGTGCCCAGGCGCCTGAGCATGGTTGGCGGCAGATGGCGCTCAACGATGTCTCGATATTCGGCACATCGCGGCTGCACCCGATGGATTTTTCCGTCTTTTGTGATGATGTGCGGGTCAGCCGATTCCGCGGGGATGGCTTGATCGTGGCAACCCCAACCGGTTCCACAGCCTATTCATTTTCTGCGGGCGGGCCGATTCTGGATGCGGAAGCAGACGTGTTTGTTTTGTCGCCTGTCTGCGCACATGGGGGGCGTACGTCGCCGATTGTCTTTTCTTCAGCGCGAAAGCTGCGGATTGTAGCAGAAATGGATAACCGAACCGACGTAACAGCCAGCGCCGATAGCCAGCCCCCCTGTGTTCTTCCGCCCGGTGCCTGCATCACCATCAGCGCGGCACCCCAGCGTCTCAAGCTGATTTCCTTCACAAACGGCGAACAGTTCCGCGCCATAGAAACCAAACTTTTAAGGAGATGACCCTGCCATGAAAAGCGCGCGCCATCAGGCAATTTTGGACCTGATTGAAAAATACCCCATTGACCGCCAGGAGGACTTGCTGGCCCACCTGCGCCAGGCCGGGTTTGAGGTGACCCAAGCCACAGTCAGCCGTGATATCCGCGAGCTGCGTCTCATCAAGACTGCCGCCGGTGATGGCAGCTATCGCTATATGCAGGCCACGGGGACCGGAAAGGTGGCGCATTCCCCCAGCCGGTTTGAGACAATCTTCCGTGAGTCGGTTATCGGTGTGGATTACGCCGGCCACATGGTTCTGGTCAAATGTTTTTCCGGCATGGCCAATGCCGCTTGCGAAGTGTTTGACGCCAAGCCCTGGGATCAGGTGGTCGGGACTTTGTCGGGGGATGATACTTTTTTCATCCTGATGCGTTCAGAAGAGGCGGCAGCCGGGATCTGCCGCCAGCTGCAGCAGTATACCATACGCCGCGGCTAAACCGTCAAAAGGAGGGGGCGCCAGATGCTGGCTGAGCTGAAAATTGAAAATGTGGCGGTCATTGAAAAGGCCGGGGTGCGGTTCACCCCCGGCCTCAATGTGTTGACAGGTGAAACCGGCGCCGGCAAATCGATCCTGATTGATTCAATCAATGCCATCCTCGGCAACCGCACCTCGCGGGATCTTGTGCGCAGCGGCGCCCACAAAGCCTGTATCTGGGCTACGTTTGAAGATATTCCGGCTTCGGTACGCGCTCAGCTCGAAGCCTGTGGTTATGAATCGGCTGACGACCTGCTGCTGTACCGCGAAATCAATACCGATGGCAAGGGCGTCTGCCGTGTCAACGGAATGCCGGCAACCGCCGCCGTCGTGCGGGATATTTCGGCCGGTCTGCTCAGCATACACGGCCAGCATGACAGCCAAAGCCTGACCAACCCGGCAACCCACCTGGGGCTTCTTGACCAGTACGCACGAAACAAGGCTGCCTATGATGCGTACTATGCGCTTTACCGGCAACTTGTCGATGTCAAACGCAAGCTGGAAGCGCTGCAGGCCGGCGAGGCCACCAAGCAGCGCCGGATGGAGGAGCTCACGGCCGAGATCGAAGCGATCGACGCCGCCGCGCTGCAGCCGGGCGAAGAAAAGGCACTGGAGGAGCGCCGCAACGTCATCACCCACGCGCAGGGCATTCTCGACGGGCTGACCGCCGCCCACCTCGCGCTGTCCGGTGATGAAGAGGGGGAGATCGCCGGCGCGGCCGACCTGCTTGGCGGCGCCGGCGATCGGCTGCAGGGCAGCGCCCGGCTTGACGAAAGCCTTGCCCCGCTGGCGGAACGGCTCAGTGAGCTGTACTATACAGCTCGAGAGCTTGCCACCGACCTGGCCGACCGGCTGGACGCCTATGAATTTGACTCCGGAGAGCTGGATGAAATCGAGAGCCGGCTGGATACGATCTACCGGCTCAAAAAACGGTACGGGCTGGAGGTAGAGGAACTTCTGGCCCGCCGAGAGAGCGATGCGGCCGAACTTGAAACGATTCAGACCTCCGGTGAGAAAATTGCCGAGCTCAAGGCAAAGATGCAGGCACTCTACAAGCAGGCCCGCGACGCCGCCGAAGCGCTGACCCAAAGCCGGCTCATAGCCTTTACCGAGATGAACAAGCAGATGCGGTCAGCGCTGGAATTTCTGAACATGCCGGGCATCCGGTTCGCGCTCAAGCACGCGCGCGGGGCGCTTTCGTCCCACGGGCAGGATAACGTTGAGTTTTTGATCTCGACCAACCCTGGCGAAGCGCCCAAGCCGCTGGCCAAGATCGCCTCGGGCGGCGAGCTTTCCCGCATTATGCTCGCCTTCAAGAGCGCATTGGCCGACCGCGACGCACTGCCGACTGTCATCTACGACGAAATCGATACCGGCGTTTCCGGCCGGGCTGCCGGGCGGATCGGCCAGCTGCTGCACCAGACCGCCGCCGGGCACCAGGTGCTCTGCATCACCCACACCCCGCAGGTGGCCGCCTTTGCCGATAACCAGCTGCTGATCCAGAAAAACGTCCGAGAAGGGCGCACCTTCACCGAGATTCACACCCTTGATCTTGAGGGTCGGGTCAAGGTGCTGGCCAACATGATTTCGGGGGATAAAGTTACCGAGCTCAGCCTTGCGAATGCGCGGGAATTGATAGAAAAATCACAGGATATTCCTGCAAAGAAAGAAGTGCCTGACCATGACCGCAAATGAATACCAGCGCGAAGCCATGCGCACGCTGAACCCGGCGCTGGGCCAGCAGGATATTTTGGTCAACGGCGTGATGGGGCTTTGCGGTGAAGCCGGAGAAGCCATCAATATTGTGAAAAAGCATCTTGCGCAGGGGCACCCTTTGGATCGCGAAGCCCTGATTCGGGAACTGGGCGATGTGGCATGGTACCTGGCCGAGACCGCTACTGCGCTGGATTTGGACTTGGATGCCGTGCTCAGCCAAAATCTTGCAAAGCTGCGCGCGCGTTACCCTGAAGGTTTCTCGGCGCAGCAATCGATGTGCCGGGATGCGATACCAAAGCTTGACAAATGAAATCCGACACGCTACAATAAGGAACATGAAATGCTTTGACGGGGACAAGTACCCGCCCAGGTTCGCGTGAGAGAGAGGCTCCGGTTGGTGAAAGGGGCTGGCGCGGCGGGCGGCGAATACGCCCCTGAGCAGCCGGCTGAACCCGCTTTGGCGGCAATAGGCTGAGCCGTGTGCGCACGTTACAGCGTCTGGGTATCGGATCGGTCACATCTGCCGCCTGTACCCGCGAAGGCCCGCTGCCGTGAGGGGCGGGTGAACAGAGGTGGTACCGCGTAATTTCGCCCTCTGCCAAATTTACATTTGGCAGGGGGCTTTTGCATTGCCTCTTGCCACACAAACACCAAGGAGGAAATGCGATGCAAATCTACGAAGAACTCAAAGCCCGCGGCCTTATTGCTCAGGTGACCGACGAGGAGGAAATCCGCGAGGTCATCAACAATGGCAAGGCCACCTTCTACATCGGTTTTGACTGCACGGCCGACAGCCTGACCGCCGGCCACTTTATGGCCCTGACCCTGATGAAGCGGCTGCAGATGGCGGGTAACAAGCCGATCGCCCTGATCGGCGGCGGCACAACCCTGATTGGCGACCCTTCCGGCCGGACCGATATGCGCAAGATGCTGACCAAAGAAGACATTGCCCATAACGCCGAGTGCTTCAAACGCCAGATGGAGCGTTTTATTGAATTTGGCGAAGGCAAGGCCATGATGCTCAACAACGCCGACTGGCTGCTCAACCTCAACTATGTCGAGTTGCTGCGCGAAGTTGGCGCCTGCTTCAGTGTGAACAATATGCTGCGCGCCGAATGCTACAAGCAGCGGATGGAGAAGGGGCTTTCTTTCCTTGAATTCAACTACATGATTATGCAGAGCTACGACTTCTACCACATGTTCCAGCACTACGGCTGCAACATGCAGTTCGGCGGCGACGACCAGTGGTCGAATATGCTCGGCGGCACCGAACTGATCCGCCGCAAGCTCGGCAAAGATGCCTACGCGATGACCATCACGCTGCTGACCGATTCCCAAGGCAAAAAGATGGGCAAGACCGCCGGCAACGCGGTCTGGCTTGACCCGAACAAAACGAGCCCGTTCGAATTCTATCAGTACTGGCGCAATGTCGATGATGCCGACGTGCTCAAGTGCATCCGCATGCTGACCTTCCTGCCGCTTGAGCAGATCGATGAGATGGATCACTGGCAGGGTGAGCAGCTCAACCGGGCCAAAGAGATTCTGGCCTGGGAGCTGACCAAGATGGTGCACGGCGAAGCCGAGGCCGACAAGGCCCAGGCCACCGCGCGCGGTTTGTTCAGCGGTGCGGCGGACGAAGCCAACATGCCTACCGCCACGCTGCGGCCGGATATCTTGCAGGATGGCAAGGCCGGCTTGCTGGCCGTGATGGTGGCCAGCGGCTTGTGCGCATCCAACCGGGAAGCCCGGCAGCTTGTGCAGCAGGGCGGCGTGCTGGTGGACGGCGAAAAAGCGGCCGACCCCAAATATACCATCGACGAAGAAACGCTGCGCCGGGGCGTGATTATCCGCAAAGGGAAAAAAGTTTACAAGAAAATCACCCTCGAAGGGTGATGGGGTTGCCGTCCCGGTGCCTGCTGCCCGGGGCGGTTTTGCTTAAGGTATGTTCCTGCGCTTTCCTGCCGGATGCAGTGATATACCCTGGAAAGGGAGGCCAACGATGCATGCAATTCTGCTTGTTGACGATGACCGTGACCTTTGTGCACTGCTGCAGCGCGCTTTGGAAGCGGCCGGTTATTCTGTGCGCTGCTGCCTGACCGGGCACGAAGGGGTACGCGCGCTTGCAGCCACCCCATGCCAGCTTGTTGTGCTGGATGTAATGCTTCCGGATATGGATGGCTTTGCTGTGGTTCAGCAGATTCGCAGCCGCAGCACTGTGCCGATCCTGATGCTGACGGCACGGGAGGATAGCGCAAGCAAGGTGCGCGGCCTGCAGCTCGGCGCCGATGATTACCTGTCCAAGCCGTTTGAGATGGAAGAGTTGCTGGCCCGGGTGGCAGCGCTGATCCGCCGCTATACCCGCCTGAATACGGCTGATGTGCAGCATAAGCTCGTTTTTGACGGACTTGTCATCGATCTGGATGCGCGCTGTGTACTGCGCAACGGCGAGCCGGTCGAACTGCTGGCAAAAGAGTATGCACTGCTTACAACCTGCGCACAGCACCAAGGGCAGATTCTAACCAAAAAACAGATTTATGAAGCAGTCTGGCAGGCGGAATATGCCTACGACGACAGCAATATTATGGCTACGATCAGCCGGCTGCGCAAAAAAATTGAACCTGATCCCGCCCACCCAACCTATCTGCAAACTGTCAAAGGGCTGGGGTACCGCTTCAACCGGGAGGTGTGAAATGCCGATTACCACATGGGGGATGACTGCGCTTTGCCTTGTACTGGCTGCCGCGCTGGCCGCTGCAGCCGGAAGGCTTTGGTATCTGCACCGCAGGCTGCGGTATCTGGATGCAGTGCTCGAAGATATCCTGCAGGGGCATATGCATCATCGCGCGCTGGCCCACCCCTCCGACCCAACGGCCCGTATTTGCTACCACTGCAACGCGCTGTCCATCCGGTATGAAACACAGCTTGCCCGCCGCCAACAGGCCGAAGAGGCCAACCGTCAGATGCTGGTGAACCTTTCCCACGATGTGCGCACCCCATTGACGACATTGCTTGGCTATCTGGACGCTGTTCACCGCGGTCTTGTGACTGGGGCCGAGCGGGAAAATTACATCGAGACGGCTCGCAGCAAAGCGCTTGATCTCAAAAGCTATCTTGACGCGCTGTTTGTCTGGGGCAAGCTGAATGCAGGGGCCGAACCGCTCAGCCTGCAGCGATACGACCTGGCAGAACTGACACGGGGAATCCTGAAGGACTGGGTGCCTGTCTGGGAAGAGGCAGGCTTACACTATGCCATTGAGCTGCCGGAGCAATATACCCCGGTAAAATTGGACCGGGAAGGATATGCGCGCATTCTTAACAACCTGCTTGGCAACGTGCTGTCCCACAGTGAAGCAACTGAACTGAAGGTGCTGCTGTGTGTACAGGACGGCAAAGCGCTGGTCAGTGTGAAGGATAACGGTGTGGGCATTGCGCCGCAAGACCTGCCGCATATCTTTGAGCGGCTCTATACAGCGGACCGCAGCCGCCGGCGAGGAAGCGGCCTGGGGCTTGAAATTGCGAAAAAGCTGACAGAACGAATGGGCGGTCGGATTTCGGTTTCCAGTATCCCGCGCAAAGAAACATCCTTCACGGTGTGCTGGCCGCTGGATTCCGGCCGGTAAAGGGATTGAAAAGGCAACGCTTACAGCTGGCGTTGCCTTTTTTTTGCAAGGCAGGTACAAGCTGGGTGTAAGGTTTGTGCAAGGTTGCCGGTGTAAGATAAGGGCAAAGCAAAGGAGGAAACCCGATGGAACAGTATCTTATTGAAACAATCGGCCTGACCAAACAGTACGGTGAACAGATTGCGGTACAGAATGTGTCGCTGCATCTGCGCCCGGGGCGCATTTACGGACTGCTCGGGCGCAACGGCGCCGGCAAAACCACAATCATGAAGATGTTGCTGGGACTGACAAAGCCGACATCCGGCGAGGTACGTTTGTTTGGCACCCCGCTTCACGGCAATGAACGCGCGCTGCTGCCGCGGGTGGGGTCCCTGATTGAAGCGCCAGGCTTTTATCCCAACCTGACCGCAACCGAAAATCTGGCGTTGTTTGCCGACCTTCGCGGTGTGCCGCGCCGCGAAGCGATCAAGCATGTGCTTACACTCGTGGGGCTGCCCTACCAGGACAAAAAACTGACCCGTGACTACTCAATGGGGATGAAACAGCGCCTGGGCTTGGCCATGGCGCTGTTGCACGACCCCGAGCTTCTGATTTTGGATGAACCGATCAACGGGCTTGACCCGATCGGTATAGCCGAGATGCGAGCCTTTCTGCTTGACCTGTGCCACCACCAGGGAAAAACCATTTTGCTTTCCAGCCATATTTTATCCGAAATTGCACAGTTGGCCGATGATGTTGGCATCATAGATCACGGCAACCTGCTTGAGGAGGAAACCCTTGCAGAACTGGAACGCCGCAACAGGCGCTACATTCAGATTGGCGTTTCGGATGCACCGCAAGCGGCCCGCCTGCTGGAAACAGCGATGCGGACACAAAACTTTGATGTGGTGGATGACCATACGCTGCGGTTGTATGATTTGGACGTGCAGCTTGATGAAATAAACCGTGTGTTTATGGAAAATCATCTCTCAGTTACCGAACTGCGACGCTGCGAAGATACGCTTGAAGCGTATTTCAAGCGTGTAACAGGGGGTGAAGGGATTGCTTAGGCTTTGCCGATGTGAATTCCGCAAACTGCGCCGCCTGCGGCTGCTGCCATTTTTATGCCTGGCTGCCGTGCTGTTCCCGGCGTTTGGCACCCTGATGGCTGCACAGGGAAAGATTACCCCGCAGGAAGTGTACGGCAACACAATCGGGATGCTGGTTGCCTTTGGCCTGCCCTTTCTTTTGCCTGTGGTGGTGGGACTGCTGGCAACCCGGCTGTTTTATCTGGAAACGGAGTGTGATACCCTCAAGCAGCTGCGCACGGTGCCGGTATGCATCGGCGCACTGACTGCCGCCAAGCTGCTGGTATTGACCTGGTTTGTCTTTTTTGTCACTTTTCTCGCAGCCGGGAGCTGTGTGCTTGCCGGGGCTGCGCTCTGCGGCGGATATGTCGAGACCGCACTGCCAATTTGGCGAACGGCACTGCTGGACGGCATTTTACAGGCCGCAGCTGCGTTGCCGCTTGTCTGGCTGGTGGTTCTCCTGCGCCGTTCGCACCTATTTTCGCTGCTGGCCGCGCTGTTGTACAGCGTGGTAAATGGCTCCCTGAGCCTGAACGTCCTGATGCAAATGTCGGTTCTGCCACCGCCGCTCAGCACACGGCCTTTTTGGCAGCAACTTGTGTTCTGGACGCCGGGCGGGTTAATCACCCGCTGCCTGTTTGCCGCCGAGTCAGGCGCGGATGGCAGTTATCGGTTTGCCTCCTGGCAGCTTGCCGTGGTGCTGATGGCAATAGCCGGCCTGTTTGGCTTGCTGACAGCCCGCGCTTATGCGCGGTGGGAAAGGTAGGGGATCAAAGATGGGAGCTTTGCTTCGGGCTGAATTTTGCAAATCGCGCCGTGATCTGAACGTGGCGATTCTGCCGCTGGCTCTGCTGGTGGCGGTGGCCTACAGTCGTTACATCGCGACAGCGCAGGATGGCGCTGAATACACGTGGCCTCTTGTTGTGGCCAATACGCTGTTCGTTTCGGCCAACTACCTGATGCCGGCCTGTTTGACTTTGCTGCTGGCCCAGAGTATGCAACGGGAACGGCAATCCGGTATGCTCAGAAACCTGTTGGTGCTGCCGGTTTCTTTCCGGCGGCTGGCAGCGGCCAAGCTTCTGGCAGGTCTGGCTTTGACAGCTGTTTCATCAATCATTGAATTTCTGGCCGCATTGCTGCTCTTCCCGTTAACGGGCATCCCCGGTCTGACGGTCGGAGGTGCAGCTGAGGCTGCATTCTCCATGCTGTTTGTCAATTTGTGGACAAACCTTGCGCTATTGCCTTTGCTGGTTCTTGTCATGCAGTTCCCTCGCGGTATGGCGGCCGGAACTGTGTTGGCCTTTTTCTGGGGTTCGTTGGGCGGGATGCTTTCTCAGCACAGCGAGTTCCTGTATAGAAACCCTTTGTCGGCCGGCATGGCGTTGTGGCCCTGGACCGCAGAGAGTGGGCTCTATTTTGCAAGCGCGCAGCTGCCAATCGCGCTGACCGGGCTGGCGGTTTCGGTGGCGCTGGGGCTGGCGTTGCTGGCCGCTGCGCGGGACCGCACACCGCTGCGAGGCAAACCCGGCAAGGGGCGCTGAACTGCATACGGCTGGCATGCGCTGATCACTGCTTTCCTGATTCTGGGCGGTTTCCCCTGCGGGAGACCGCCTCGTTTTGCGTTTTCCCTTGCCCATTGGCCGCGTTTGGGATATAATAGTAAAGACGCAACAGGGGAGGGGAATGAGATGGCAAAAGATAGACGCAAGACAATCTATGTCTGTACCCAATGCGGAGAGACAAGCCCCCGCTGGCTTGGGCGCTGCCCCTCCTGCGGTGCGTGGAACACGATGGAAGAGGATGTCGTGGCAGAACCCCCTAAAGGGGCGGGCAGCCGCGCTGCGGCGCCAGCCCGGGTTGCCGGCCAGACAAGCTTGACCCCACTCAAACTCAAAAATGTCAGCACAACCGAGGAAAAAAGCCGAATTATCACCGGGATTGGCGAACTGGATCGGGTGCTTGGCGGCGGCATTGTGCTGGGAAGCGTAACGTTGATTGGCGGTGAGCCGGGGATTGGCAAATCCACAATCCTGCTACAGCTTTGTGGCGAAGTCAGCCGTTCGCTGGATGTGTTGTATGTCACCGGAGAGGAATCAGTCCGCCAGATTAAACTGCGGGCGGTACGACTGGATGTGCCGCAGGATAACATTTCACTGGTGGCAGAAAGCGATGTGGATGAGATCTGCGGCCTGATTGAAGCGACCAAGCCGGGCCTTGTGGTGATTGACTCGATCCAGACGATGCGCTGCGCGGATATTTCCTCTTCTTCCGGTACTGTATCTCAAGTAAAGGAGAGTACGGCCCGCTTTTTGAACGTTGCCAAAAACCTGGAAATCCCAACCTTCATCGTCGGCCATGTCAACAAGGACGGCGCGATCGCCGGCCCCAAAGTTATGGAGCATATTGTCGATACAGTGCTCTATTTTGAGGGGGACAAAACCTTGCCTTACCGTGTGCTGCGCGCTGTGAAAAACCGATATGGATCAACCAATGAGATTGGGATGTTTGATATGACAGGCCGCGGGCTCGAACAGATTGAAAACCCGTCCCAAGTCATGCTGGATGGCCGCCCGCTTGGAATCAGCGGCACCTGCGTAGCCTGTGTGATGGAAGGGACCCGTCCGGTGCTGGGGGAAATCCAGGCCCTTGTCACAAAGACGTCCTTTCCAAGCCCGCGCCGAACAGCCAGCGGTTTTGATTACAACCGGATGTACCTGCTCCTGGCAGTGCTTGAAAAGCGGACAGGACAGTTCTTCGGAAACCAGGATGTTTATCTCAACGTGATAGGCGGTTTGCGGCTTGACGAGACGGCTTGTGACCTGCCAGCCTGTCTGGCCATGGTTTCGAGCCTGCTGGATTTACCCATACCCGAAAAGACCCTGGCAATTGGCGAAGTGGGCCTGGGCGGGGAAGTGCGCAGCGTGCCGCATCTGGAAACGCGCCTGCGGGAAGCCCAGCGCGTCGGGTTCGATACCGCCATCATCCCCAAGCACAACCTGAAAATGATCGATCAGAGGCAGTTTCACGGCCTGAAACTCATCGGGGTGTCTTACCTGCGGGAAGCCGTAAACGCCATCAGGCTCAAAGACTGAGCCGCTCATCATACACATAAAGAAGAGGTGGAACCCATGAACAAGGAAAGCCAGAAGAACGGACACAACCAAGGGCGCGCCCAGGCAAAGCCGGCTGCTAAGCCCATGCGCATCCTTAACCCGGCTACCAAGCAACCGGTTTCCAATCCGGCCTTGAATGAAGCCGCCAAAGCGCTGCGGGCGGAAAATAACGCGCAGAACCTCAATGTCGTCATCAACGCGCTGACCCGGGCTGTGCTGATTGCGCCGGCTCGTGTGGATATGTCTGAAGCCCCGAAACCGGATGCAAACGGCCGCATCGCTGTGCCCAAAAACACCCGCATCAATTTCTCGCTCATCAAAACCAAGGATGGCAAATCATATTTCCCGGCGTTTTCCAACGAAGAAGAGCTTCGCAAATGGAAGCAGGGTCCGATCCACCAGGTCATGGTGCTGCGTTTTGACGATTATGCCCGGATGCTGGAGCAAAACAGCGCTGTGTCCGGTTTTGTCGTTGACCCGTTTGGGGATAACCTGCGCTTTGAATCCAAGATGGTGGCTTCGATCAAGCAGCAGCACGATGCAGCCGTGGCCCGTGCACAAGCCGGCCTGCGGCAGACAAAAGTCAAGCCAGGGGATAAGATCACGATTGTGGAGCCAAGCGTCTATCCGGACCAGCTGCTTGACCCGCTGTGTGAAGCGCTCGCGGACAACCAGAAGGTGGCGGCCGCTTACTTGCAGGTGATGCTGGTCAACGATACAGATCGGTACTATCTGCTTGTGCTTGATGCACCGCGGGACGATCAAATGCTGCTGGCGGTTTCCAAAGCGCTGCGCGGCTATATGACGAGTCCTGACCGTAAGATGGAGATTAATATCACAACATCGGATACGCCGCTAGGCCAACAAGGCATGCGGGATAGCGAGCCGTTCTATGTGCGCGGTAAAGGCCGCATCGACAATCTCGACGATGAAGATGACTCGCAAAGCTGATGTAGCAACTTTCCAATAGTATGAAGCAAACAGCCAGCCGGATCGGAACTGCCGGCTGGCTGTTTGACGCTTATTTCCATGTACAGCAAGCCGCAGCAAGACACAACCCGACACAACGCCAGCCAGTTGCCCAAAGACTTGACAATGGGAGAGAGGCAGTGGTATAGTAAATGCGGCACTATCTATTTCGCTAAATGCAAGTTTAGCGAAATATGGGGCAGAAGCCGGACCTTCTGAATGGCGGATAGGCCCCTTCACAACTGTTTGCCTGAAAAGCATATAAAACGTATAGGAGATTCACTATGAGCACCTATGTAGATGTAGCGCACCCTGATCGGCACGCGCCATATCTTGATGTTCCGGATGCAGTGATCGAATACCTGCATTATCTTGATTTTGTGCGTCAGAATTCACCGCGCACGATCAACGGCTACTATATTGACCTGCGCAGCTTTTTTCGCTACATGATGATTGCCTGGGAACTGGTTGATGCGGATACTCCGCCCGAAAAAATTGACCTGACCGGTATCCGCCTTGACCAGATTGCTAAAATTCAGAAACGGGATATCCTGAACTTTCTGGATTACACACGCGCGCACGACAACGGCCCCAAGGCCCGTGCAAGAAAGCTGTCGGCACTGCGCGGCTTTTTTGGCTACCTGTGCAACCAGGTCAATCAGTTAAGTGAGGACCCCACCGCCAACATCCAGCTCGGCGCGCCCAAGAAAAGCCTTCCCAAATATTTGACGGCCGATGAAGCGCTGACTTTGTTAAACCATATACAAAGCGACTTTTATGAACGTGACTTTTGCATATTGACGCTCTTTTTAAATTGTGGCATGCGGCTTGCCGAGCTGATCACCATTGATCTGGGAGACTATCGTGATCATACGATCCGTATTGTTGGCAAAGGCAGCAAAGAGCGCCTCGTTTACCTGAACAGCGCCTGCCAGGACGCACTGGCGCATTATTTGCCGGCGCGGGCGGCTTTGCCCAATCTTGTGGATCGCAGTGCAATGTTTGTATCCAAACGTACCGGGAAGCGGCTGACAGCGCGGCGTGTGCAGCAAATTGTGGAACGCTGCCTGCAGAGCGCAGGCTTGTCCGGACGCGGATATTCTCCCCACAAACTGCGGCACACGGCTGCAACCCTGATGTACCAGGGCGGTGTTGATATGCTGGCGCTCAAAGAAATATTGGGCCATGAAAATGTTTCCACAACCCAGATTTATACCCATATCAATCAAAAACAGCTGCAGCAAGCCGTGGAGGCATCTCCCCTGTCCCGGCATGGCTATACGCCGCCCCGTTCAGAGGAGGACTCCGGCGAAGAGAACTGCTGATCCGGCCCCGACCAGGCACCCCGCCGCGCCAATCAGCAACGCCGCCAGATAGTTAAGAACCAAACGTTGCAGCATTGAAACTGGTGCCCGCCGCGTGTGCGGCGCCTGACCGCGCAAAGCGTGCAGCAGCGTTACCCCAAGGGCCTGTGCCGAGAGCGCCAGCCAAAGCAGCAGCACAAGCAGGATTAGATCCGACAGGCAGGTCAGCAGCCAATACACGACAAGGCCGTGCGCGCCGCCGTTGCTGTAAACACCGGCAGCGCAGAGCCCAAGCATCACACCTTTGCCGGCCAGAAACAACCCGATCAGCCCGGGGCCCAGTGCACTGAAACCGCAAAGAAAAACAATGGTGCATTGCAGAAAAGTCCCGCTGTACAGATCGGCGAATACCTGTGTCCAGTGCGCGAAATGTTCCGCCTGGCTGTAATAGGCGACGAGTTCCTGGCCCCAGGTGCATCCCCCCAGACGGCCGGCCAGAACACCGCCCAGATCTCCCAGCAAAAAAAGGGTCGAAAACATCAGCCCGGCCCGCCAGCGGCCAGCTTCCTTACGATCTTTGCGAATAGTGGGCCGGTGGGATTGTGGTTCGGAGCGCAGTTCGCCTTTAGGGGCTATGCGCCACCGCGGCAGGCGAAAAAATTGTTCCGCGGCAGCTGCCCTTGCGGCGCGCATTATGCCCCCCGCGCCCGGCGCGGCGCCCAAAGGGCCGAGGCTGCGCCGCCGGCCATACCGCCCAACAGCAGTGCGGTTAATAGCGAAAAGGTATCGCCGTTCCACAAAGGCATACCGCCCGTGCACATAGCAGACGCCAATACGCAGAGCACATAAAAGATGCCGGCCCCAAACCCGCCCAGAAGCTTCATTTTGGGCATGGCGCCGGCCGCCAAAAATCCGGTGACAAGCGCCCCGAGCGAGGCGGCTGCACAGGCTGCCGGTCGCACCAGATGCAGTGGCAGATTGGTATTGGCAAAGAGCAATGCTTCGGCACACAGTGCCGCGGCCACGGTGATGCCGCCGCCGAAAAAGCTGCGGAGCACCGCCCATACCGGGCGCGGCAATTTTTGAGTATTCTGCCGGCGCGGCAACCGTCGTGTGGGTTTTCGATTGTTTCGATGTTGTTTTTTCATAGAAAACGCCCCCTTGCAGTACAACGTATGCAAGGGGGCGGCTGTGTATGTGACTTGTTTACTTCTTCAGCGGGGCGGCATCCTTCTTGGCGGCCTCTTTCTTGGCACTGTCATCTTTGACGTCTTTGCTGTCCTTCTTCACGTTGATGTCCAGCTTTTCAACCGAAGAAATCGCACTGCGGCGGAATCGGATCTTAACGCGGTCGCTGGTGGTTTCCAGCACGAACGTGTCATCCTTGATCGAGGCGACCCGGCCAACTACACCGCCAATGGTGGTGACCTCATCCCCAACATCGATCGAATTGCGCATCTCGGCGTCCTTTTTCTCCTGCCGCTTCTGCGGGAGATAGAGGATCAGATAAAAGAAGACAATTACAATCAGCATCAGCACAAGGGTAATCATGCTGCCGGCGGAATTGACGGTGGTTTCCAGAAATTGAATCATGGCTCATTGGCTCCTTGTCAAGAATTTACAACATAAGAAGATTATACTGAATTACACAGGTTTGTGCAAGAGGTTGGGCGAAAAAAACTCGCGGCACGCGGCCTGCTCAGATGCGGGTGTCCAGCAGGCGGGCATACTGATAATGGAACTGTTCAAAGGTGCCGGCGTCCAGCTCTTCACGAATGCGTTCCATTAAATGGTTATAGAAGTAAAGATTGTGCATTACCGCCAGCCGCATGCCGAGCAGCTCATCGGCTTTTTGCAGATGACGCAGATAAGCCCGGGTATAGCGGCGGCAAACCGGGCAGTCACACTGCGGGTCGATCGGGCGCTCGTCTCGTTCGTATTTGAGGTTTTTGATATTGATGATGCCCTCCCAGGTGAACAGGTGCCCGTGCCGGGCATTGCGACTTGGCATCACACAGTCAAACAGGTCCACACCACGATACACGGCTTCAATGATATTGCCGGGGGTTCCCACCCCCATCAAATACCGAATTTTGTCTTTGGGGGCATAGGGTTCAACGGCTGAGATGATATCATACATCACTTCGGCCGGTTCGCCGACAGCAAGGCCACCGATGGCATACCCGTCAAGATCATATTCGGCAATCTGCTTCATATGTTCGATGCGCAGATCCCGATAGGTACACCCCTGGTTGATGCCGAACAGCAGCTGGTTCGGATTTACAGCTTTGCCTTCATGCTTGAGGCGCGCCATCTCTTCTTTGCAGCGCAGCAGCCACCGTGCAGTGCGCGCACAGCTTGCTTTTGCGTAAGCGTGTTCGGCAGGGTTCTCGACACACTCGTCAAAAGCCATCGCAATCGTAGAACCCAAGTTTGCCTGAATCTGCATACTTTGTTCAGGTCCCATGAAAATGGCGTGTCCATCAAGGTGGGAATGAAAGGTGACGCCTTCCTCTGTAATATTGCGCAATTTGGCCAGGCTGAATACTTGGAACCCGCCGCTGTCTGTCAGGATCGGGCCATCCCAGCGTGTAAACTTGTGAAGTCCCCCCAGTGCAGCGACTGTCTCATCCCCAGGTCGCAGGTGCAGATGGTAGGTGTTGCAGAGCATGACCTGGGTGCGAATTCCCTTGAGATCATAAGCAGAAAGCCCGCCTTTGATGGCGCCGGCGGTAGCGACATTCATAAAGGCCGGCGTTTGGACTGTTCCGTGAACGGTGACAAATTCTCCCCGGCGGGCGGCCCCCTGCTGGCGGATCAGGCGATAGGACATAATGTTTCCTTTCTGTTTGCAGTGGCAGATTCCATAAAATAGGCGGTGCCGGAACCCCCAACACCGCTTGTTTGTCTATTATATCGTTTTGCACAGCTGCTTGTCAAGTGGCGGTGAAACGCCGAAACCGCCCGGAGGCGTATGCTCCGGACGGTTTCGAATGGGTTTATAATCGCTAATTACTTGAAGTAACGGTCCAGCAGGCCCTGCATGCCACGGCCATGGCGGGCTTCATCCTTCGCCATCTCATGGACGGTGTCATGGATCGCATCGAGGTTAAGCTCTTTCGCCTTCTTGGCAAGGTCCATCTTGCCGGCGCAGGCGCCGCACTCGGCATCCACACGCATCTGCAGGTTCTTCTTGGTGCTGTCGGTCAGGACTTCGCCCAGCAGTTCAGCAAACTTGGAAGCATGCTCCGCTTCTTCGAAAGCATAACGCTTCCAGGCTTCCGCGATTTCGGGGTAGCCCTCGCGGTCAGCCACGCGGCTCATCGCCAGATACATGCCGACTTCGCTGCACTCACCGGTGAAGTTCTCGCGCAGGCCCTGGATGATGTCTTCCGGAGCATCCTTCGCAATGCCAACAACATGCTCGGTGACATAGGTGTTTTCTTTCTGCTCAATGAACTTGGAAGCGGGCGCCTTGCAAACCGGGCAGAACTCCGGGATGCTGCCTTCCGCGACATAGCCGCAAACGGTGCAAACATACTTAGCCATTTTCATTACCTCCGAATCGGTGTTGCATCTTATTTGAGATCAATGAGACACGGTCTTGTGCCTTGCTTACATGGTAGCACAGAACGAACCAAAAGTCAAGCTGATTTCCGCAATTATTTTAGGACAGCATCTTAAAACTTTATCTTGCTTTCTCCTCTTCCACGGCCTGGCAGCACCTTTTGTAAAGCTGGGAACAATGCGTGAGAAACAGCCCAGGTAGCAGAGCCAACTACCGTTGCACATACAAGCAGGATGGGCGCGTAGCCCAGGGCCATCCTATCAGAAAGCAGAACTGCAGCCCCCAGCAGCTGCCCTGTGTTGTGGGCCAGTGCGCCGCAAACAGAAAAAATGTACCCGGTGACAGGAAAAGGAAGCGCCAGCAGCACGCAAAACGTGAAAAAGGACAAGCCGCCGCCGCACAGAGACAAAAAACCTGCGGTGGCGCCGCGCACAAGAAAGGCAAACCCTGCTTTGAGCAAAACGAGAAGGAAGGCCGGACGGCGGCCGAGCATCAGCAGCGCATACATCACAACAATGTTGGACAGTCCTATTTTTATAGCAGGCATCAACCCCAGCACAGGGGTAAGGGTGGATTCTAAAAAAGACAGCGCCATCGCCAAGGCAAACAGCATCCCCAGCAAAGCGGTTTCATATGTGGCCTTGTTATGCATGCAGTCCTCCTTTGCCATCTTGAAAGGGTGAAAAAGTTGTCGGAAGTTTTCTCTCATACTAGGCGTATTGCCGGGTTTTGTCAAGTTTGTCGCTCACAGGGTTTGGTCACGGAATTTTTACAAGATCAGCCCCCGTTTGACAAGGCTCGCCCCTTGAAAAAAAGCCCCAAATGGTGTATGTTATAAGAGTATTGGAACCCTGCATCATTTTGCGGCAACATCGCTGTATGGCACGGTGTGCCGTTGCCCCATACTAATCCCAAACCCATAGTAGTAAAAGGAGATTCCACCATGAAAAGATTCGTATCGATGTTTTGTGCCGCTGCTTTGGCATTGACGGTTCTGGCAGGCTGCAGCAACGCGGCTTCCAGTGAAAGCACCGCTTCCTCGGGCAGCGCGGCTGCCAGCAGCGAATCCTCCGCCACGAGTGAGGAAACCGCTTCTTCTGAAGAGGCAAGCGGAGACAGTGCGGCTGCGGCAGACACGGAAAAATTGAGTTCGATCGTCTCCTCGATTGAGGCGGTGAACGAAGTGGCCAACCCCCGGGCCCTGACCGACTTTGATGTACAGTATGAAATGAACCTGACGATGGACAATATTGTTGCATTTCAGGGGGATGTAACCAACAACCAGGATGACTGCGCACTTGTTTTTGCGGCGCAGGTGCAGGATGGCACGGCTGACGCTGTGGTTGAAGAGCTCACTGCTTATAAAGATTCGTTATCCAGCAACCAGCTCTACGCCGAATATGCTGACAAAATCGCCCAGTCGGAAGAAGCGCGAATTGTGTCCAGTGGCAACTTTGTTGTGATGGTGATTGCCGGTGTTGGCGGCCCGGATTACGCGGAAATCGACACGGCGATTGAAAGCGCACTTGCCTGATGGCGTAGCCATTACCATGGGCGCACATTGATGACAAATCCGGCAGGCCGCTGCCTTTTGAGCCCGTCCCCCACCCCTTGCAGTGCATACCGGGGAGGATGCGGCCCGGGCGTGGCCTGCCTTTGTTTTGCCGCTTCCCCGCATACATAGAAAGGATTTTGCCGACATGGTCTTTAACAGTGTGGTGTTCCTGTTCTGCTTTTTGCCTCTTGCCCTGCTGCTTTACTATCTGGTTCCGGGGCGACTGAAAAACGCAGTCCTGCTGTTGGAAAGCCTGCTCTTTTATTGCTGGACAGGCGTTACTTGGCTGCCGCTGATTGCCGTTTTGGTGGGCATCAATTACCTGGCGGGCCTTTGCATGTCCAAACTGCGGGGGGGCGGCCGGCGCGCCGTGCTTGTGCTGGCTGTTGCTCTGACGGCGGCGGCGCTGGTGTTTTTTAAATATGCCAATTTCTTCATCGATACGCTAAACCAGGTGGCCGGGTTGGGTTGGGCAACGCTCTCCTTTTTGGACATTCTGCCGCTGGGAATCAGCTATTATACATTCAAACTCATCAGCTATGTGGCAGATGTTTATTCCGGGAAGGTGGAAGCGGAACGCAACCCGATTGATTTTTCCGCGTATGTGGTGATGTACCCGCAGTTGATTGTCGGTCCGATTGTTCGCTATCGTGAAATGGCGCCGGCCCTGCATACCATCCGCGGGCGGTGCAGCCTGCGTCAGGCAGAAGAAGGCGCCATTCTGTTCGTGTTCGGCTTGGCAAAAAAAGTGATTCTGGCCGATTCAATCGGTGCATTGTGGCTGGATATTATTGCAAGCGATGGCATTGGGCTGGCCCAGGCATCCACCCCTCTGGTCTGGCTTGGGGTGGTGGCCTATTCGCTGCAGCTCTACTTTGATTTTGCCGGTTACTCAGAGATGAGCAACGGTTTGAGCAAGATGATGGGCTTTGACTGCCCTGCCAACTTTAACCTTCCGTATATGGCGACCAGTATTACCGATTTCTGGCGCAGGTGGCACATTTCGCTTTCACTGTGGTTCCGGGATTATGTCTATATCCCGCTTGGAGGAAACCGGCGCGGCCAGGCGCGGCAAATCTTCAACATGCTGGTTGTGTGGGCGCTGACCGGTTTCTGGCATGGTGCGAACTGGAATTTTATATGCTGGGGGCTGTACTACTTTGTGCTGCTTGTGATTGAAAAAAGTTTTCTGCTGCCCTACTTACAGCGCGGTCGGATCTGGCCGCGGTTTTATACCCTTTTCTTTGTGGTGCTTGGCTGGGGGATATTCACCTCAAACCAACCCGGGTCACCGCTGGGGCTGCTTCTCAACCGGTTGTTCATTCCGCAGGGGGGGATTTCTCCGGTCTATTACCTTCGAAATTATGGGGTGCTGCTCGTGCTGGGGGGTCTGTGTGCGACCCCGCTGCCCGGCTGGATCTGGGAAAAGACGCGGCGGTTCACGCCGGTACGGCTGCTTGTCTTTGCCGGTGTGATGGTGCTTTCTTGTGCGTTTGTGGTGGCTGCCACGGGCTCCACGGCGCTATACGCGGATTTTTAAGGAGGGATACCGGATGGAAGACAAGCGGGTTTATCGCAAACCGGGCCGCAGCCAGCGCCCGCGCCAAGGCGCTGTTTTGGCCATGTTTGGACTGTTTATCGTAGGCTTTTCTCTCTTCAACGTGATCACTCCCAAGCGCGTGACCTCAGAGCTTGAGAATCGTCGCCTGGCGCAAATGCCGGCGTTTCGATGGGAAGCCCTGCTTGATGGCAGTTGGTTTGATGATTTTGCAACCTATTTGCAGGACCAGGTAGCTTTCCGTGACAGCTGGATCAACCTTGAAAGCGCAGTCAACAATATCCTGTTTGCAAAAGTTGAAGAGAATGACATCCTGCTGGGAAAGGATGGCTGGATGTTCAGCAAACTTTTTGCAAGCGAAGACGAACATACGCAACTGCAGACAAACACAGCCGCGGTGGCAGAGTTTGCGGCACGTTACCCTGGCCGGGTCACCTTTCTGCTGGCGCCCTCGGCCAGCGTGATCTATCCGGAAATGCTGCCGGCCGGCGCGCCGATGATGGATGAAAATGCGCTGCTTGACACGGTGTTTTCTGAGGTATCCGCTACCGCCCGGGTGCTGGATCTGCGAGAGACATTCAGCACAAATAAGGGTGAGTATCTTTATTTCAAAACCGATCACCACTGGACGCCACTCGGCGCTTACTTCGCTTATGAGCAATTCTGCGCGCAACAAGGCCTGACGCCGTTTGACCGCGCAGCCCATGAATCGACCACCGTGCCGAACTTCCTGGGTACCCACTATCTGTCAACCCGCCGCTGGAACGTTCAGCCGGATGAGATCACATACTACCCGCTCAGCAACCAGATGACAATTTATGAAATAACCGGCGAAGCGCAGTTTTCACCGCTGCGCACCGAACCGCTCATAAATACGGAGAAATTTGACACCTATGATAAGTATGCCGCCTTCCTTGACGGCAACAACGGCTATTCCGTGATTGAAGGGGACGGTACAGGCAGCATTTTGGTTGTGAAGGACAGCTATGCGAACAGCTTTGTTCCCTACTTGACTGCCAACTATGCCAAGATTGGGGTCGTTGATCTTCGCAGCTTTGCGTACGGTTTGGATTCCACCATTGCCCAGGAAGGCTACGACCAGATTCTGATTCTCTATAATTTTCAAACCTTCCTATCGGACGGACGGGTTGTGTACATGAACCGTCCTTCCACCCTGACGGCAACGCCGGAAAGTGCCGCGCAGAGCTGAGGGGGCATCAATCCGCAAATCGTACGGAAAGCGCTGCCGTGGCAGGCTCTCTGGCAGCCCCGTTCCGCTGGAAGGCCCAGAGGCGAACCCGCAGTGGGTCCTGCACCGGCACCGTTGCACCGAGCACAGCGTCAAAGGCGGTATGCATCTCCGCTTCAAGAAGCTTTCTGCTCTCGGTTTCAAGGCGCGGCTGGCCATCCAGGTTGGTGAGTGTCAGGTCATGGAGGGTTACCTCAGCGGTGATGGTATCCGCGTCAGATTCCCAACGCACCGAAGTGCGTGCGGTACAGGCAACGTCCCCGTTGCCCAGCCATACTTCCAGGCGGTTGCCTTGCCCTGTCAGGGTCGCCGCCAGCTGAGCCTGAAGCCCGTCAGAAATGAGGATGGCTTTTTTATCCATTTGTAACCAGGCAAATCCAAACTGCCCGCCCTGCCATACCGGCAGGGCGCAGTTATTTGACTGGGCTGTGACCTGATACAAGCCGTTTCGTATTCCGTATTGTTTCTGCGCTGCTTTGATAGCGGCATAAAGGGCCGGCGCCTGCTCCTGTACGGAAGCCGGCCCTTCGCGCTGCCACAAGATTATATCCATCCGCGCGGCGGGCAGGACAGTCTGCTCCAACAAACTGGTATAACTGCAAATTTCTTTGTAGCTGGCGTTCATCGGCAGCACAACAAGGTCCATCAATCCATAAAATACGGGCCCCTGAGAAGCCTGCTGCGCCTGGTTCAGCGCTTCGGCAGGGGTTTGGCCAACCCCGAACAGAGTATGAAAGGTTTCCGCATCGGCTTCAGATGTGTTGGCAAGGAGCAACACCGCCTCCGCCCGTTCTGCTGTTTGCGAGAATAGCACGGCCCGCACGATCTGCCGTTCCGATAAAAGCGGCGCGCCGCATCCCCCCAGAGAAAAGCAGAAGGCAAGCAGAATCAGGATGATTCCAGGGTGCAGCTTTTGAAAAGCCATCTGATTCCCCCTTTCAACAGAACGATACAGGCAAAGCCAGCCATTGCCAGATTGCGCACCTGCCAAAAAGCCGCCAGGTTGGTTTGACGAAACACCATGCAGGTAAGCAGTATGAGAACAAAATAGAACGGGAACCGGTCCAGCCCCACGGCATTGTTTTCCCCTTTGCAGGTACGGCCGCCAAGCAGCCGGATGCCCGCATAGAGGTAAATCGCCAGTTTGATGGTGACAATCATGGACCACAGTACGAGTTGCAGCCATTCTAGCCGGGCAAACAGCGAAAGTGTTCCGCTTTGGGCTGCCGCATGCACAGGGTTCGCGTGAGTGGGCATCCCGGCGCCAAAAAAGAGCTCCAAAACAAGGTGGACGCCCACAGAAAACGCAAGGCCGCCGCCCGCCAGCCGAACCGCTGTACGCGGGGCACACTCATCATGCTCAGGCCAAAGTGCAGGCAGCAATAATTCCGGGTACAAAACCAGTTGCCCGCGTAAAGCATCGCAAATATTCTCGGCGCTGAGGGAAGGCGTTTGCAGGTTTGCGACGTGCAGGTCAGATGCGATGGAAAGGACCATCACACAACCCGCGGCCAGCAGGAAGGCCAATACAACATTGGCTGTCTGCGCGATGGAAGATACCCGGCGCAGATAAATCACCGGAGCCAGCAGCATTATGCATACCCCAAGCAGCCGCAGACTGTCAGGGTACACGGTATCAACCAACCGCCACATGCGCAGCAGTTCCAGGGCAGAACTCACAACCAAAATGAGCAGCCAGCCCCGGCGCAGCAGGCGATTGTCCCCCCCCTGCCGCCAGGCAACGGCGAAAGCTGCTGCAACGCCGGACAGGACCAAACAGCTGGCCGGAAGGAGCAACAGCCCTATGCGAGTCCAGTAAGCGGTTTGGCTGCAAAGCAGGACATTGCCGAACAGTCCCAGCAGCAACGCGGTAGACAGCCGGGGATTTTCACGTTTCATGAATCTTGCCCCCTTTTGCCAGCCGGGACCAGATGCTGCGCACAAAGCCGTCTCTCCAGGTGGCCGGGCCAGGCGGCATCAGCGGGTAAAGATAATCGTATCCGAAAGGCTCGCTGCCGCAGGCCATCGCCAAAATCATCATGGCACTGCAGGCCAGCCCGGGGACGCCAAGAAGCCCGGTGAGCAGGATCACACCGAAACGGAACAAAATCGACTGTTCATATAAGGAGGGCACGGCGAGCGTTGCGATGGTGGCGGCTGCCGCCATTGTGAGGATAGGGACGCTGACAATGCCGGCAGACACCGCCGTTTCCCCGATAATAAGCGCCCCCACAATCGAAACCGTGTGGCCAATGGAATGCGGTGCGCGAAGGCCGGCCTCCCGCACGATCTCCAGAAGAAGGGTGACTGTCAGCATTTCCAGCATGGGAGGCAACGGCGTTTGCTGCTCCGCCAGCGCCAGCGTGGCCAGCATCCGCACAGGAATCAGTTCGGGCGCAAAAGTGGTGGCCAACACATACAAGCCGGGGCCAAACACGGCCAAAAGGAAAGCAAGGTACTTCAGCAGCCGAATCAGCCCTGCAAAAACTGCGCCGGAAGAATAGTCGTCCAGACATTCAAAGTGCTCGGCAAAGAAACTTGGGACAATCATAGCGCAAGGGCTGCCTGCCACAAGGATCACGATCTTCCCTTCGCACAGCCTGGCACAGGCCGTAGCGGGCCGTATCGTATATGCAGCCGCGGGAAAAAGATTGAGTTTATCCTGTTTGAGGAAAGAGGCGAAATAGGTGCTGTCAAGCAGAACAGGCAGTTCAATTTGCTCAAGCTCACGGCGGACAGCCAGGACTGTGTCAGGTGCAGCGCAGGCGCTGTCATAGCACAAACAGTACTCTGTGCGGGCGTGTGTGCGTGCGGTATGCGCTTCCGCCACAAAGGAAGCGGTGCGGAACTGGCGCCGCAGCAGAGATACATTGTTGCGCAGCAGTTCGGTAAAGGCTTCCTGCGGGCCGTGTATGTTGCCTTCTCCGTCCGGCGTGCTGACTGAACGTTGGGGCATTTCTTGGGTAGAGATTGCCACGGCACGGCAACACCCGTCGATCAAGAATACAGCGAGTCCGTTGGCCAGGCGCTGAACCAGTTCGCCCCGGGTGGCGATCGGTGCATTTTCGGTTGGTATCCGGCTTTGGGTCAGAAGGTGATCCGCCAAGGTGGGGCCGTCGGTAAAATAGATCCGCTCCTGTTCCAGGATGGAAAGAGCCATGACAGTCAGCTTTTCCGGCGAGGACAGGCCGGTAAACATTGCAAGACAGCAGCGTACCTGTCCAACCCGAAATGGTTTATAGTAAAAATCAATGGAGCTTCCAAATGTTTCTTTTAAGAAGGAGAGGTTCTTGGCAAGGCTGCGGTTCAAATCGTCATTCGGCATTCTCCCACCCCTTTCAAAGGACAGTGTGCCCATAAAGGGAGGAAAATATCAGCTGTGGGCAAACGCAAAAGCCGGAGGCGGCTGCCTCCGGCTTTTGCGTTGAAGAATGATACAGACTCAATCCGCTGAGGCTGTCTTGCCGCTTGGCGCTTTGTGTGCCAAGGCAAGCAGTGCGATGGCGCGCAGCCAATCAAGCAATGCGGCGGCCAGCCCCGGATAAAGAATCAGGCAAAAGATCTGGTACCAACTCGGGATGAAATATCCCCCGACATCCGTGTTGAGGGCAATCCGCGACAGATGCATAGTCACCGTACGCCCCTCATCCGGGCTGCAGGGGTCCAGCCGCAGAGAGACGATCTGTGTGCGCGGAAGAACATAGAGATAACTCCCGTCATCCTGTTGCGCCGGATACACACGGTTATCCTGGCTGTAAGGTTCTCCAGGCTGGGTGGTGTAGTACAGGCACATCTCCCGCGCATCCCCCTCATAACCGGCCCAAACCCGCATGGTACGCACGGTATAGCCGCTGAGATCCTCTAAAATCATCTGCGGGTCTCCGGTTGTGGTGACAAGGGTTTCGCTCTCGGCGTCCGAAGCGGTCAAAGTCAGATCCACAAGGGCAAAGTCAGCTGCATGCAAGGTCAACTCTTCCAACCGGCCGGAGGCCCGGGCCATGGCATCCGAGACTGCTGCGCCTACCCCCAGCAACAGCCAGACCAGAAAGGCGACCAGATAACAGATTACCGGAATAGCGCGCCGGCGGCGCAGAAAGGCATGGACCTGCTTCATGTCACCACCTCCATAGCAACCGGGGCGAAGCCTTCCGGGGTAACTTCATACAGAACAGTTTGCCCCTTTTGAGCCGCTTGCAGCCCATCAGTAAAAAGTGTGGCGTAGCTCTGCACAAATATGTCGTCAAGACGCTGTATATACACATAATTGCAGCCGCTGTCCCGCACGGCCGCATCAAAATCTTCAAGCGTATAAGGATGATAGTAACGGTTTTCGACGCCATCTTCAGGGCAAAGTTCAGCCAAGCCGAAGGTACCGCCCCCACCGTTATTTTCAACGCCGGAGTAATCAACAATAATCGGGTAGAAATCAAAGACAGCGGCAAACCAGTCCATCCCATCGTCCCCTTGTGAGACGAAGAAAACCCTATCGTCATCGCTCAGGTAACGGATAACTTCCTGTGCTTCCGCACGCTGTGTGCGACGGTCGGTGAATTCACTGTCCGAAAAGCCAAGCACCGTCAGTTGCGGCAGCACCAGCTGGTTTTGCCGCAGCAGGATTGCGGCAGCCAGCAAAAATACACACCCCTGTCCAGCCAACTGTTTGCCCGGCAAACGGCGGCACACGCCGGCGGCAAGCGCCTCGATGCGCGGTTGCAGCGCCAGGGCCAGGCAGGCCAGTGCCATCAGGAACCAACCAATGTAATAGCTGTAGATATAGCGGTTGTAATCGGTCAGTACGGCTGCCTGGTCAGGCTTGAAGATAAATCCATAGCAAAGAGCCAGTTCCAGATTGTACCCGCCAAAGCACCCCAGCGAGAGAGCAGCCATCAACCCGATGCGTACGCAAAGCCGGCTGCGCCCGGCCAATACCGCCGCAACCGCAAAAACAGCGAGAATGAAGGCAGTGACGACGATGCCTTGGCCGATCATGCTCATCCGCCCGGCCGAAGTAAAGTACTGGGCGCCCATATCTCGAATTGCGGTAAAGAATTGATCCCGGCGGGCCTCGTATTCCGGCGCGCCTGTGCCGCCCAGCAGCATGCGCACCCCGTTGATTACTACGCCAGAAAGCGGCAGACTGGTTTCCCCTGCACCGCCTTCCGCCGCATTTTGGGCAACAATCATCCCGACATAGCGAATGTTCCAAAGGTAATACACCGCGATTGGCATGGCGAAGCAAGCCGCGGCAAACCCGGTGCGCCGGGCAAGCTGCAGACGGAAAGGCCTGCCCGGCAGCAGCCAGGCATCCACCGCCACAAGGCCGGCTGCCACCAGGGCAAGTACAAAGGTGTTGTCCTTGATGTTGGCTGCCAGCGCCAGTACCGGTAGCACAGCCCAGCGTGGCCCGCCGGTGCGGCGAAGCGCCAGCCAAAGCGCCACCGCACCGCCGAACACAAGGCCGGCAGGAATATCGCCATAGGCAGTCATATATACTTCAACCAGATAAATTTCGTGGTTGTAGACGGTAAAGAAATACGGCACGCACCACAAGATTGCAGCCAGCGGCACAGCCAGCCGATATTGCCGCCAGCCAAGCCCTCCCATCACCGCGGCATAGACCGCGAAGGCCAGGATATCGTAGGCCAGGTAGATCTTCCAGTCTGCATATTGCCCGAAAAAGGAGACGAAATAGCTCAACACCACAAGCCCCGGGTTTTGGGTGACTGCCCAAGGGGTGCCGAGCGTTGCGGTTGGGTACAGGCGATTGTCCACCTTTGTTACCTTGACCGCCGTCGCCCAGAGGCTGAACTCATCGTAAGTGGCTGCCATCGGCTGGCGCAAAAAGAAATAGAGCGCAAACGCCAGGCTCAGCCCCCAAAACAGCACCGATCCCGGTGTTAGCAAACGCCGGTAAGCCGGGCGCATCCCTTTGGCCGGCACAAGCGCCCAGACACCCAGCGCACAGCATACGCCGTACAGCAAAATGATGCCGGGAAGCAGAACATCAGCCATTCCGGTCAGCGTAAGCCACGCCACCACCAGGCCGAGTGCGGTCAGCGGGGCCAGCGCCGCATGCAGACCGGTGCGCAGAGTTAAAAACGCGCAGAGCAAAAAGAGCGCTGCCAAAGCAGCCAATACACAAACAAATTCCATTTTGATTCCTTTGTTCTGACAATCGTTTTGCCGTCAGCTTAAATCTCCCGCAAAGATCTGGCGCAGCAGCCCAGCGCAGGCAGCCAGCAACGGCGGCACAAACAACAGCAGCAGCCATTGCCCGCCGGTGGGCAACCAGGCGCGGAACCAGGGTCTGGCCGGGTTCAGTTCTATGCCGACCAGGCGGGTCGGTACCCCACCGACACTGTCCGGGTCAATACGCAGCCCGCTGACCAGAATACCGCCCAGATCAAACACATATGCTCCGTCTTCCAGATAGGCGTAGACCTTCTGAGATTCACGGTAGTCCTGCTGGCCGGGCTTGAGGTAGTACAGCGTAACGCTGCCGGGAGGCAGCAACTGTTCCATTTCAAGGCGCACCGAAGTGACAAACGCCTCCCCCTGCCACAAAATATGCGGGTCACTGTCGGTAGAAAGATACCAGTTTTCACGTTCGTCAGGTGGGGTGGCCCACTCATCGTCGGCGTAATTCATGAAGCTTTCAAACTGCAGGTCATTCGGCGTCAGCGTCAGTTGCCGCATGCTGCCGGTCATCTTGTGGTCCAGCTGAATTGCTCCGGTCAAGAGCACCCACAAAACCCAGGCCACCGCAGCAAGGGCATAAAAGTATCCCAGCAGTGCACGGGGGGAAAACAGCCGTTCAAGCGCGGAACCGGCATCAGCCTTGCGGCGCAGCCGGGCTTTCCATCGATTTAGGCGCTTCATCCGCTCACCCCGCTTTCGGCTGTGACGACCGGCACAAACGGATGCGCCGCGTCGCGCCCCATGAACTGATAGAGGGTAGCAGGCTGGTCAGCCTGAATACCGCCCTCGAAGACATCGCTGAATTCCCGTTCAAGATAGTCGTCGGCACGGTCCAACACGAGGTAATCGCAATTTTTTTCTTCCATATAGGCGATCAGGGAAGCATCCGTACAAACAGCGGGATATTCGTACAGCGTCCAATTGAGGCTTTCAACAAGGTTCATGAAGTCAGAGTCCCATCGGCTGGTGTAGTCACCGTCTCCCCACCAGACACCGCCGTATCCGTTCACAACGCGGGCAGTCAGCTCATATTTGTAATAATACCAACGGGTGGCGTCATCCCCCTGGCTGATCACCAGCACGCGATCATTCCAATCAAGTACCTCGTTCATGGCTTCGGCACGGGTTTTCACGTCAGTTCGAACCGTATACAGGCTGTCGGCCCTCGTCCAGAAACCGGCGGTCGGGATACCGCGCCAGAGAAAAGCGACCAGCACCCCGGCAAACGAAAGACCGACCATGGCTGCGCCAAAGCGACGGCGCAGCCCGCGGGCTGCCGCGGCGCTCTGGCCGAGCAAAGCCAGGGATGTAAGCATCCACCCCAGCAGATTTGGCAGCAGGTAACGCTCATAATCTTTGAGCGCATTGCCCTCCTCTTCCGAAAAGTTGTAATAGTACAGGATCAGATGGAAGAGATACAGCGCTGCAAAGCAGAACAAAAACGCAGCAAAACTGGCCCCCACCCGCCGGCGAGCCTTGCCTTTGGGAGCGGACAGGAACGCGGCCAAAGTGATCCCTGCAATGAGGGCGAGAACCACAACCGGAGGCCCAAGCAGGCAGACCCGGCGGGTAAACAGCGCCTCCCCCATCGATTGCATAATGGAAGCAAAGCGCGCTTCACGCCCGATGCCAAGCAACTGCCGAATCCCGCCCAGAAGAACATCCGCATACCCCATCTGGCCGCTGCCTACCGTTGAGGCGCCGGCGTCCGGCGACATAGCGGCCGTGTAACGGTTCCAGCTCAGAAAGACAGCCAGCACCGGCAACGCAAGTACCAGGCTGCGCCCTATGCGGTACGCAATATGGCGGGGTGAAGCCGCCTGCGCCACAGCAAATACCTGGTCAATGCCAATGATAAACGCTGCCATCAGCCCATAGGCAAACCCGATGTCCTTGGTCATTGCCAGCAGCGCCAGCGGAAGGCCCACGGCATAAAAACCGCCGCGGCGTTCCCCTGCCGCAAAATACAAACAGAGCGCACCGCCAAACAGCACGGCCAACGGCAGGTCGGCCATTGCGTTCTGATAAACCGTACTGGCTGTGCCGACAGGAGCTGTGTTAAAGAAAAACGGCAATAAAAAGCCCGCCGCAAACAGCAGGATACTGTGCGGCCAGCGGGCACGCGGCAAGGCGGCCGCCGGCGCAAAAGCCGCCAGAGCCAGAATATCCAGCGCCGCCATGCATTGCCATTCAGAGAAAGTGCCGGGGGTACACTGAAATAGATACGATAAAAGGCTTGTGCCAGGGTAGGTAAAGGAAGCGGTCAGGTTTACCGGGTCGGCCACATACAGGCTTGAACGTATCGCCACCATTTTGGGCGCCAAACCCCAGGCGGTGAATTCATCCCACTGGGTGAACAAAGGCTGGCGCACAGCAAACAAGATCCAAATACACGCAGATCCACACAAAAACAGCAGAAAACCGGCGCTGCCGGCGGCTTCCCGCATTGCGCGAAGGCCAGCCCGCACACCGCAATATACCCCGGTTGCCAACAGACCGCCGGCCACCAGGAACAAGCCGATGTGCAGCACGTTCAAAAGCCCTGCAATATACAAGACCACAACCGAGCCGCATAACATCGGCAGCGGCAGCAAAGCTGCGTTATAATGGGTACAGGCGGCTGCCGCCAGACAACAGCCGCTGAAAAACAGCAGCAAAACCAAACCGATCAGCGTTGGAAACAGCTGCATAGACATCGGGATCCTTTCGTTAAGGGTAGGGCTGTGACCAGCCCGGCTGGCTCAGAGCGGAATCGTATAAAACGGGCCGACAAAGTAATGCTGAAATAAGAGTATAGAGCCAAGCAGCGCATGGGCGGCAAACAACACACAGCCCAGCTGCTCTCCGCGCCCGGTATCCAGCCGCGGGACCAGCACACGGCGCAGCGGTGCGACAGCCAGCAATGCAAGCACAAGAAAAACCGGCAGGAAATACCGCGCCTGCAGCCCCACGATACGGATCATAGCCACAGGAGTGTAGGTGATGTACATGGCCGCCATAGCGCCGGCCATATAAACAACCGCAAACCCGCCAAATCCGCCCCAGCGCCGCCGCCCCAAACCGGGGCCCTGCCCGGCGCTGAGCAGGGCGGCTGCCAGCAAAGCCACCGGCCCCAGCAGGTTAAGCAGTGAGATAGGCAGGTCTTTCCACCCGAACAGACCGAGCTGACCAAGGAAGAAATCATTTTCATACAGTGTGCCCAAAAATACAGAGATGGTTCGCAGCGGATTGCGCAGCACAAACATAAGCTGGGCAATACTGTCCACTGCCTGCCCGCCCTGCCGGGCAATAACCGGGTAGTTGTGACGCATCAACCGGCCATAGACCTCTACCCCGAGTGTAGCAGCAAGCGAGCCGCCGGCCATGCCGACACACCATAACCAGCGCCGCCCTTTTGCCTTCCAAAGGTCCGGCGCCAACAGAACCAAAGGCAACAAGACCCACAAAAGGTTCAGGTAAGGTTTGGCAATGTTGACAAAGATACAGGCCGCGGCGTACACTGCCGCTGTGCGGGTGGTCCAGCAATCCCGGGTCAATAGAGCAGCCATCAAATAGTAGCACCCCAGGAGCGTGGCATCATAACTCAGGGAAGCGCCCATAAACAGGGACAGGGGCAGCAACATAATGCAGAGAAATACCGGGCGATACCTTTTGGCCGCCCACAGTGCCATATAGCACAGCACAGTATAAGCCAGCAGGTTGCCTATACGCCCGCCATATAAGCAGCCGAGCGCGCCAAGCCCGAACAACCGCGCCACGGCCATGCCGACAGCACCAGGCAGGAAAGGCAGGATTAAGAAACTGACCGGTTCGTGCACAGGGGCGAGCGCTGAATCGGGATCGGACACACTGGACCGATAGGCGGCAAAGCTGTCCGCAATACTCTGGATTTGGCCGCCGTCTCCATATTGCTTCAGCGCATAACTGGCGGTATCATAGGGCTTGTCGGCGCCGGTGTCTGGGTCTGTGCCTATGCCGACACTGGTGTGCGCGTTGACCCAGGCCCCCGGAAACGCATCCAGCAGGCTGGCGACATCATCCGGATAGGTGCGGTTGTAATCAAAATCAAACCGGCCCAACGAGATCGCGTATGTGCGCAGATAATGGTCGCTTTCATCCGGTGTTTGCAGCGGCGGGTTGGCAAACGCAAAGAGTATGCCGCACAGAAAAATGCACACCGCCGCCCGCACCGAAAGATTACGCAGCCGCCGCACAAGAAACGCAGCGGCGGCCACAACCAGGCAGAATCCTATGCATCCGCCCGTTGTGCCCCATGCGGGGAAACGGTCATCCAAATAGAAAAACACACGCCAGTAATAGGCCCAGAGCAGCCCGATTGCTGCAGCAATCCCAAGCGCCAACGCGCCCATGACAAATGGATGCCGTTTGAACCTGTGCGCCGGCATCGGCGCTTTGCTTTGTTTGCTCACAGGATATACTGCCCTACTTTATACTGGTCAAGGTTTTCACGCAGAAAAGCGATTGTTGCGGCCAGGCCCTGGGCAAACGTATACTGCGGAGCCCAGCCGGTCAAATTGCGCAGTTGGGTGGCATCGCCAAGCAGGCGGTTGACCTCGCTCTTTTCAGGGCGCATGCGTTCAGTCTCACAAACAATCCGGGCAGCCGGATTGATCTGCGCAATCAGCTCATGGGCCAGGTCACCGATCGAATGTTCGATGCCAGTGGCGATATTCAGCTCACGTCCGATCGCTTCGGGGCAATCGGCAATCGCCATGAAACCGGCCGCGGTGTCTTTGACATAGTTGAAATCCCGCGTGGGGGTCAAACTGCCCAGTTTGATCTCGGTCTGACCCGCAAGCAGCTGGGTAATGATAGTCGGGATAATGGCACGGCCGCTTTGACGTGGACCATAGGTGTTGAAAGGCCGCACAATCGAGACCGGCAAATCAAAACTGCGGTAGAAACTTTCAGCCAATCGGTCGGCACCGATTTTGGTGGCAGAATAAGGGCTTTGCCCCTGGAACGGATGTTTTTCATCGATCGGCACATACTGGGCCGTACCGTACACCTCACTGGTCGAGGTGACCAACACCCGTTCGGTGCCAAGCTCCCGCGCTGCGTTCAAAACATTGAGGGTTCCCTTGATGTTGGTATCGACATAACTATCAGGGCTGTGGTAGGAAAACGGAATGGCAATCAGCGCGGCCAGGTGGAACACCCGCTGCTGTCCGCGCATGGCAGTGCGCACACCATTGGGGTCACGGACATCACCCATGAAGATCTCCATCTCGTTGCGGATCGCCGGCAGCAGCGTATCAATCCAGCCCAGCGACCCAAACGAATTGTAAAGGCAGAACGCGCGAACTTTCTCGCCGCGTTTGACAAGCTCCTCTGCAAGGTGGCTGCCGATAAATCCGTCGGCCCCGGTAACAAGTACGGTGTGTGACATAGTAGCACAGCTCCTTTTTATGAGCATGGGGCTTTCCATGCATAGTTTGCCAATTATTACAAAATAGTATACCCGATTGCCGGCACAATTTCAACCCACAGGCGCAATTCAACGCCGGTTCAGGCCGTGGTACCATGAAAACTATTGACAACATAACGAACGTGTAGTATAGTAATAGAAAATTGCTGTATTATATGGGGCGCGGCCCCCGTTTGCCCAAAGGGCAATCTGCTACATCTTCAGCGGAAAGGACTTTCGTTTTTATGAACGCCGACGGCGACAGTATCCCTCGACGAAAGATGAATCAGCGCGAATAGCAAGGCAAAGCCTGTGTCAGTTTTGATGCAAGGCTCTGCCTTTTTTTGCTGCAAAACGCCCGGCCGCGTAGGGCGTCCGACTTATCAAACCTTTATGCCATATTGAAAAAGGAGTGTCTTTTTTGGAGAACCTAGCCGCCCAAATTTTATTGCAGGTTGTGTTTATCCTGCTTAACGCTTTCTTCGCCGGTTCGGAGATCGCGTTTTTATCTCTGTCGCAGATCAAGCTTTCCAAGCAGGCGGAGGATGGGAACAAAACCGCCGCCGCGCTTTTGAAAGTTGTTGAGAACCCCAACACCTTTCTGTCCGGTATTCAGGTTGCAATCACGCTGTCCGGGTTCCTGTCGGCCGCTTTCGGTACCGAGAACTTTTCCGGTTATCTGGATTCCTTTTTGCTTGACACCCTCAAGCTGCCGCTGCCCCCTACCGTCGTTGGCGTGATTTCCACCATTGTAATTACAATCATCATCTCCTTCTTCTCGATAGCCTTTGGCGAAATGGTTCCCAAGCGCATTGCAATGCAGAAACCCATGTTTTTTGCTGTGCCGGCGCTGCGGGTCCTGAAGGTTGTCAGCGTTATCTTTGCACCGATGTTTGTTCTGCTGGACCTGTGCACCAACGGCACGCTGCGGCTGCTGGGCATGAAGGTGGAAGCGGAAGAAGACGCGGCAAGCGAAGAAGACCTGCGCATGATGGTTGAGAGCAGCGGCGAACAGGGGGCAATTGACCAGGACGAACAGGAATGGATTGAAAACGTCTTTGATTTCAACGACATGACTGCCAGCGCCGCGATGACGCCGGAACCCGAAGTAACGGCTTTCCCGCTTGATGAAGACAGCAAGACCATTATGGAGACGATTCGTGAAACCGGCCTGAGCCGTTACCCGGTTTATGAAGAAGATATCAACGATATCTGCGGTATTCTTAATGCCCGCGATTTCCTGCTGAACCTGCAGGACCCCAACCCGCGCCCGCTCAAAGAATTGCTGCGTCCGGCCTATTTTGTGCCGGAAAGCGTCCATGCAGACCAACTGTTTAAGGATATGCAGGCACAGAAACAGCATCTGGCTATTGTCGTTGATGAATACGGTGGAACGGCCGGTGTTATCACGATTGAAGACTTGTTGGAAGAGATTGTCGGTGACATATTTGATGAATTTGATCCGGCTGAGCCGCAAGACCTGACCGTTATGGGGGATGGCGTCTGGCGCGTAGCCGGTTCCATGCGGGTAGAAGAATTTGCGGAGGAACTTGATTTCGACCTGCCGGAGGACCGTGATTATGATACGGTAGCCGGCCTGATTTTGAGCTGCCTGCCTTCGATCCCTGAGGACGGCGCAACGCCCTCGGTGGAAGTTTGCGGCCTGCATTTTGATGTACAGACAGTGGAGGATCGCAAAATTCTCTGGGCGATGGTCCGAAAAGTCACCCCGCCCAAACCGGAGGAAGACCCCGAGAAAAAACAGGAAGAAAAGCCGCGCCGCCGTAAAAGCGAGGAACGGCACGAAGGAGACGAGGGCAAATCGGCTAGCCTGTAAACAGCCTGCAGCATAAAGAAAAGCGTGTCACCGCCCACTACGGGCGTTGCGGCACGCTTTTCTTTTATTCCCCCTGATGCACCACCAGCAGCGGCGCGTTCGGTAACGAAACAACCGTTTCCCTTTTGCTCAAAACATGGCCTTGTTCATCCTGTAGTGTAACAGATACAGCCACGGCCCGCACCTGTGTTCCCTCCCCCTCGGTCTGCGCGCTCGTGGAAACAGCAAAGTACAGTGAAGCAAGGAAGCTGCTATCCCCCACCCGGGAACAACTGTGCGCCGAATATTCGCCGCCTTCCTTCCAAATGCAGCCGGGAGGTGTGGTGGTCTCGTCCGCAAAGAAATAACGCCGGTGTATCGTTCCGCCAGATGACGCTTCCAGTGCGCCGTTCTCTGTGATGGTGGCAGGAAGTGCGCCGGCATCCAGCAACATCCATTCCCCCGTTCCGGTGGTCAACCAGATTGCACTGCCGGATGTTTGACCGTCCGTAGTAAACACTGTATCAGGGTTTTGCAGGTCAGATTCACACATGCGCAGCCAACCGTCAGCACTGCGCAGATCAGCAGTGATAACCGTCAGGATGGATTCTGCCTGAGCAATGGCCTGGGTTCTCTGTTGGGTTCGGGTATACAATCTCCAGCTTGCAATGGTCAGCGTTGAGGCAACCAGCAACAGCACGCTGATAATGAACATTGTGATGACCGCTTCCACCAGAGTTGTGCCGCTTTGATCGGATTCGAGCTTCATGAACCGGCCTCCCTCTGTTCGGGTAGGGCGTAACGGCGTACTGTGTATGAATCTTCCCCGTCTTGCAGCAAAACTTGTTGCAAAATTATATCCGGTACCGTAAACGCCAAGCTTCCATCCGGGTTGGTAAAAGAGAGGGCAATCTTTCCGCTATCAACTGTGTCTGCTCCCTCTGCCCCATACAGTTGGGCCAGCTGGGCGGTTTCTCGGGCATAGAGTTCATCCGCCCGGCGTTGCCATATCTTCACACTGCGCAGTGCCAGGGCAAACATCGTAAAGAAAAGCGATAACACCGCCAGGGCGATCACTGCTTCAACAAGTGTTTCACCTGACTGGTCGTTTTTTGGAAAAAATCGTTTTGTTTTCATGCTTCTTCCTCACTGCTTTGCGCCGGCGCATACACCATCCGCAGCATCTCCGGGCAGCCAGGTTACCGTGATTGGCCCATCTATCTCACTCGCCGACAGCGGCGGTTCGGCTGCACTTTCGGAAGAGGAGATTTCAGCAGGGTAAAACATCAGTGTTCCGGTTTCCCTTCGGTAGGCCACGCCTTCCACGGTATAGAGTGCCTGCCCAGCTTCTGTCCAAGTGAAGTGGCGAACCGATTGGGTACGCGCGGTTTCCGTCTCCACCGTGACTGTCATATCCAGTTTCCAGCTGGCCGGTGCCTGTGCTTCAAAGGCTTCACAGGCCGCGAGCAATTCTTCTTCCATCAAATCGGCTGGGGCTAAGCTGATTTCGTCAGCCCGCTGCCTTGCAAGGCCTTTCCGCAGTGTGACGGTGATGGCACCGTATCCATCCAAATTTGGTGAAGCAGTGAAGGAATAGGTTTCCCCGTTCTGATACGCATCGGACAGGAATGTCGTGCCGACAAAGCGGTGGTACTCTGTCTCAGGGGCAACCAATTCGTTTGCAAGCCTGTCGGTTAGTGTCACGGCTTGCTGCCAGGCTTCTTCCTCCTGCAAGCGGGAACTGCGGCCGATTGCAAGAAGTCCGACTGCCCGCAGCAGCATCGCGCTGAAGATCGCGAGCAGCGCGCCCACGAAAAGGGTATACAGCAGCACAGCGCCGTCATCGTCGTGCTTTTTGGATCTGTACGGCATGCATTGCTCCTTTCCCCCCAGATGTGAAAAAATATCTTCCCCCTTAGTATACTGCGCCAGAACTGAGCAGGCAAGATCATACTTTGCAGCGTGTCGAGAAACTCGACAGTCTGAATACTTTTTCGGCTGTGGATGATACAAATCCGGCAGGTGAACCGTTATATAGGTAAACGAGCTTTTTGCAGACTGTTTTTTCAAGAAAGAGGTACTGCCTATGCCCTCAGGCACTCCATTACCCGATGCAGCCGCACTAGAGCAGGCTGTACAGCAATATCAGGCTGAACTGCTGCGCTATGCCAGCGGCATTTTGGGGAATCGCGCCGATGCGGAAGACGCCCTGAATCCTACCTTCGCAACCGCTGCTGCCGCGCTAAGCGCCGGTTGGCCGTACTGCTTGATGCAAACACCATTGATACGGAAGGAGGTTCCCGATGAGATACGCTCTTCACGATGACCCCGCGCTTGATGCGCGCTTGCGTGCCAAATTAACGGCGCAGCTGCCACAGCAGCCCGACTTGTGGCCACAGATTGCCGCACGACTGCCCGCAGTGCCGTCACACCGCCGTCGAGCTTTCCCTGTTTTGGTTGCTGCAGCTATCGCGTCTGCACTGCTGATGGGGGCGGCTGTTCTGCACGGCTTTAGCGTTTACGATACTGCAACCGGCCAGAAAATTGACCTGGATGCTGGCGAAGCCTATCTGCCGGGGGATGGTTCCGCATCCTTCGAGATGGAACCTGCCGGGGATCGTGACCCGAACTGGCGCAGCAAAGTGCATGACGACCGCGTGGAATGGCCACAGACCTGGGATAAGCAGGTGTGTGAATATGATGAGAACGGTCAGGTAATTGCATCCGGCACACCGCTGCTTGATTTTCTTAACACCGCGCAGTTCGGCCAGCTGATCGGTCAGATTGAAGGCCGGGCCAACGGCGGGTTCAGCGGCAGCTTGGACTATGCCGCCTATCGCTTTGATGCGCTGCCACAGATGTGGACATCATTGGGATGAGCCAAAAAGAAATCCGTGCGCTTTTGCGGCAGGTGAGCGCTAATTCTGCCGAAGAGTAAATCGCCGTTGCCTTGCGTTATTGCACAACAAATAAGTAGCCCGGGCGTGGAGCAAATGCCATACCCGGGTTTCTTGCGTTATCTGTGCCGAACCAACGATTCGGTCAAAGACGAAGCTTATCGCTTAATATCGTAGTTCATATTCATCAGGTTGCGAATGCTCTTTGCGTCATCGGTGATGTTGGCGTCGCCGTGAATGGTATGCTTGATTGCGCTTGATGCAACGGCAAAGTTGATCATGTCCATTGCTTTGTAACCATTCATCATGGCGTAAATCAGGCCGCTGGCAAAAGCATCGCCACCGCCGACACGGTCGAGAATATTGAAGGTGAAGAGCTTGCTCTCAAAGGTATGTCCTTCGTACCACATAAAGGCTTTGAGACTGTTTTCAGAGCCGGAATGGGCATACCGCACATGGCGGGCCAGACATTTGATGTTGGGGTACCGTTCGATAAAGTGTTGGAAAACCTCGTCCTGTTCTTCATAACTCGGCTGCAGGGGTACGCCGTCCTTCCAGTCACCTTTCGAATGGTCCTCCTCATCCTTCCAGAGGTGGTAAGGCTCGATACCGAACAACACATCGACATACGGAAGGCACTTGGTGCAGAAGTCACGGGCTTCCTCCCACGTCCAGAGCGCGCTGCGGAAGTTGCCGTCAAAGCTGACAGTCAGGCCCTTTTTCTTTGCGGTTTCCAGGCAGCGCAGCACAAAATAGGCGCAGCCCGGCCCCAGAGCCGGTGTAATGCCGGACAGATGCAGCCAGTCGAACCCTTCCAACAGGGCATCCAGATCGACTTTGTTTAGGTCGTATTCGGTGAAAGCGCTGTGTTTGCGGTCGTAGGTAACCTTACTGGGGCGGATGCCATAGCCGGTTTCAAGGTAGTAGGTTCCCAAGCGATGGGTAGGCGTTTCATCCGGGGTGGAAAGAATCATCGGGGTGCAGTGCACATCGTTGGAACGCAGCCAACGCACCGCGCTTTTGCCCAGGGAGTTGTTTGGCACAACGCTGAAGAAGGTGCTGTCAATCCCCAGGTTGGCCAACGCTAGGGCAATGTTGGCCTCGCTGCCGCCATAGCTGGCTTCAAAGCTGGTAGCCATGCGGATTTTTTCATAGTTGGGCGGGGTCAAACGGAGCATAACTTCCCCGATTGTAATGAATTTGGCCGGGCTCTGGTTGCCGGCAAGCAACGGGTTGTAGTTTTCCATAGCCTTCCTCGTTTCTGCCGCAGCACCCTTCGGGCCCGCTGCAGCGTTTTAATATCTTTATTGTAGTCTCTTTTTGTGTAAATTTCAACGGAAATTTTCGTGATTTCCCGTAAAAACCGTGCAAAATACTGCACCTGTTTCCTTTTTTAGAGACAGGGGCCTGCTTTGCTTTACACCGTCTTCAAAAAGAGGTATAATAAACTGATTATTTGTGTGCTGATGCAGCACACACCTTTGGAAGGGAGGGCACGGCGTGGGCCTGCAAAGTATCCAATACCTCGTGTTTTTGGTGGTGGCAGCCGCCGTCTATCTCCACCTGCCGCATAAGGGGCAGTCTCCGTTCCTTTTGGGCGCGTCCTGGGTATTTTACGCATTGGCGCCGGGCCGGATGCTTCCGGTTACTTTGGCCATCGCAGCATTCAGCTATCTCTGCGGTCTGGGAATCGGCTGGAAAAACGGCGCCCATAAAACCGCTTTTGTCCGCCTGGGGGTTGTGGGCAGCCTGTTGATCCTGGCCTTTTTCAAGTACGGCGGCGCGCTGGAAATCCCATTGCATCTGCCATTTTCTGTCGTCATGCCGCTGGGGATCAGCTTTTACAGTTTTGCCGCTATCTCCTACCTCATTGATGCAGCCCGCGGCGACTGTCTGGTTGTACGCAACCCCGTTACATATGCCCTGTTTTTAACCTTCTTCGGCACTGTTACCCAAGGGCCGATTCCCCGTGCCGGGCAGCTGGTGCCTGAACTGGAGGCAGAGCATCGGTTTGATGCAGGCCGTACCGTACAGGCGCTGCGGCTGTATGCGCTGGGGCTGTTCAAGATGGTCGCCATTTCAGACGTCCTGTGCGTGCTGGTGGATGAAGTGTTCGGCAACTGGCGCAGTTATGGCGGCTGGATGCTGGTGCTGGCGGCGGTGGCCTATACCTTCCAGCTCTACTTCAATTTCAGCGGCTATTCAGAACTGGCCCGTGCAACCGGTCTTATCTTGGGGATTGCGCTGCCCGAAAACTTCAAGACACCGTTTTTTGCCACAAACTTTTCCGGGTTTTGGAGCCGCTGGCATATCAGCTTTTCCTCCTGGCTGCAGGATTACCTTTTTATGCCGCTGGCTTGGGCTGATACCGAAAAGCTCACATTCGGCCGGCTGCGTCGTCTGCCGCCGGAAATCTGCGTATTTGTTGTTTTCTTCGTTTCCGGTTTTTGGCATGGGAATACCCTGCCGTTTGTGGTTTGGGGCTTGCTGCAGGCGCTTTACCGCGTGGGGGAAGAAATTCTGCACCGCACGCTCGGCAAGCCTAAAAAGAAGGCGCCGGCCCGGGTGCTCTGGGCCAAACGCGCCGGTGTGTTTGTTCTATGGGCGCTGAGCATGGTCTTTTTCCGCATGGGTGCAGGAGGAACCGTGGGCGATTGTTTCGGCTATCTGGCCGGTATGGTGCAAGGGCTTTCCCCCGTGCGGTTTGGCAGCGAGCTGTATGCCGCCGCTTACAACGGGTTCTATGCCAATTCTTTGATGGTCGGCGGGTATTATGCCTTCGCTCTGCTGGCATTGGCGCTGGGGATCTGGATGGACCACCGGCGATGCTTTGTGCACCGCAACCGCCCGGCAGAAGAGATGCTGGCCGCCCTGCCCATCCGGCGCAGGCAGGTTGCCTATCTGGTTTTAATCTGCCTGATCTGGGTAGGGTACATTCTGCAAAGCGGCGGTTTTGGCGGCACGGCAGGGTTTGGTATGTATGCGAATTTCTAAAAGACGGCCGTCTTTGCTTTGGAAAGGGTGTTGGGCATGGTGCACATTTTGAAACGGCTGGCTCTGCTGTTCACTCCGATTTATCTCTGGTTTCTGTTCTTCGTAGCCTTTGAACCCAACAATTATTTCGGTCTTAAGGGCGAAACAGATTCCTCCCAACCTGTTGCACGGGTACGCGCTTACCAGCAGGCCCCAGGCCAAAGCCTGATTATCGGAGACAGCCGGCTGGCACATTTTGATATGACACTGGTGGAAGAAGTTTCAGGCCGGCCATGGCAAAACCTTGCGTTTGGCGGCGCGAGCCTGCGCGAAAGTCTGGATCTTGCCAACTTTGTTTTGGATTCAGGGAATCAAGTGACGGAAATTTTGTTTGAACTTTCTTTCTATACCCTCAACGCAGGATATGATACCGACCGTTTTTCTGCACTGGAAGAAACGCTCTCCAATCCCTTGGCCTATTGCCTGAATCTGGAGTACAACGTCAATGCGCTGACAATGTTCCTGAACTGGGTGCGCAACGCCCCGGATACGATCGAATCCGGCGATTGGGGGCCGGCTGATTATCTGGATGAGGACGGCAATCCGATCCCGCTGCACCGCAAACTGTATGAATATCCCGCCCTGATTGAGAGCCGCTGCCGTGACTGGAAAATCCATGAAGAGCAGTTCGAACGTCTGCGGACATTGGCAGCCCGCTGTGAAGAAGAAGGAGTCCGCCTGACCATTGTGCTGCCGCCAATGGCTGAAAATGTGCGCACCGAAGTTTGCGCAAAATATGGGATCGATACAGCGATGACCCAGACGGTGCTGCCTGCCCTGCAGGAATGGGCGGAAATCTATTCCTTTACGGTTTTGGATTATGAATGGGGCGGCAGCTGTATCCAAAACGATGACACCCAGTTTTTTGATGGTTTCCACCTGGACGAACGCTACGGCCTGCCCGATTGGACCCGCCAACTGTTTGGGGATATCGGCGCAGCCTGACACACAGAACCGAGTTGAAAGAAATGGCGTTAGATTTTTTGATTTTGTATGAGCACACTGTGCGGGAATATGAAAGCGACCTGCTGTTGAAACTGGAACTGGAACGGCGCGGCTATCGCGTGGAGATCCGCCAGTTGCTGGACCCCAAATATTGGAGGCTTTTCCATAAAGATAAGCCGGAGGTTTTGGTTGCAAGTTGTATGTATGACAACGAGGCGATCAACAGCCATGTTTACAACAATATCGGCCGATGTGACAAGATCGTCAACCTGCACTGGGAACAGATGCTTTCGGATACACAGGAACAGGCAGACTGGTTCAATATGAGCGGCAATGCCAAGCGCTGTATTCAGACCTGTTGGGGCGAACGCACGGCTGCCCGCCTGCAGGCCCACGGTATGCAGGCGAAAAACACGCCGGTGACCGGCGCGGTCATGATGGACTTTCTTCGCCCTTCTTTCAAAGGATATTTCAAGGATAAAGAAGCACTTTGCAAAGAGTTCGGCCTTGACCCGGCCAAACACCTGCATTTGTATATCTCAAGTTTCGGATATGCAAGCATGTCAGATGCCGAGGTGTCAGAACTTTCCAAGATGGCTGGTACTGATTTTTCCGGCTTTGCCGCGACCAATCGCAGCTCCATGACACAGACGCTGCTCTGGTTTGATATGTACCTTGCCGATCACCCCGAAGTGGAATTGGTATACCGGCGTCACCCAAGTGAATGGAACAGCCCTGCGCTTGAAGCACTGGCAAAAAAGCGCCCGAATTTTCATGTGATTTTTGCCGATTCGGTCAAACAGTGGATCGTAGCCGCGGATTCCATCTCCATCTGGATGAGCACCGCAATCGCAGAGGTCTATATGGCCGGAAAAAGCTGCCACATTCTGCGCCCTCAGCCGATCGAGCATGAATACGACCCGGTTATTTATAAAGATGCCCACTATGTGACAAGCTATGACGAGTTTGTGGCCGCAATGCAACAAAGCAACCCGCCTTTCCCCATCGCGCAAGAGGTTATCGAAGGGTATTTTGACCCGAACCCGCGCCCGGCCTATCTGCGTATGGCGGATCTGCTTGAAGAGGTATACCGCGAACCACCGCGGGATCACCCGATGGACGACGGCTTCACCCCACATTTCAACTGGCTGAAATTTTTCGCGCTGTGGGGGGTACACCTTCTATATCGCCATCGCTGGGAACCGCGCAAACTGTTTGCGTTCTGCCCGCCGCTTGCGAATTTTGCCCAGCGAATTTATGGCTATGTAGACAAAGCCCATGTCACCCCTTCTGAGGTGGAGGCAATGACCGAACGCATCCGCCCTTATCTGCAATAAAAGGAGCCGCCTATGCCACAGACACCCAAAAAAGCAGAAACCTTCCTGGGGAATCTGATGAAATATTCAGTGGCCACTTATCTGGGCTTTTTGATCAGCGGCGCCGCGTTGATTGTCAAAGGAATTCTGCCACCGGACAGTTATGCCGTGCCAGCCTCCTTCATGGCATACACAACTTCCCTGATGAATATCGGCATGTTGGGGTTGGACCAGGGGTTGCTGCGGTTTTATCGTGAACCGCCGGAAGGCGCTACCGGGCGTTCTATGTTTGCAGCCTGCACACGGCTTTCCCTGCTGGTCGTGGCGGCGGTTGGCATAGTCGGTACAGTTTTTGGGGCAAAGCCTTTGGCAGCCGCCTTTGGCCTTGGGGCCGGCGGCGCGGTTCTGGTGCCGTTCTTGTTCCTGAACGCAGCGCTCTATATGCTGGTGCGCTACCTGAATGTACTGCTGCGCCTTGAAAACAATGTTGCCGCCTACACAGCAGAAACACTTTGGATGCAGGCCTGCCTGAACCTTTTGTTTTTGTTGCCCGGCTTTTTCACCCGGCAGACATGGGTGTTCATTGCGGTTGCGGTTGTCAGTTTTGGCCTTGTTGCCATTGCGTTCTGGTTTAAAGCCAAAGCGCCGCTGGCTGCCGGCAAACTGCCATACCGGGTCATTTATCGCCAGATGGTTCCCTACAGTATTGCGCTGGCACCAGCGGCGGTGTTGACGCCGTTGTTTCAAAGTGTAGCGCTTTCCTTCCTGGCTGGCTACAGCGGCGCGGTAGAACAGGGACTTTTCTCTTTTTCGTACCAACTATCCCAACTTGTGACAACGGTGCAGGCTGGCTTTTCAACGTACTGGGGGCCCTATGTCTTTGCCCATTATCGGGATGACCAACCCCGTATCGGCCGCGTGCACGACCTGTTAAACTTCCTGATTTTCGGCTTTTTTTGCTGCCTTGTAATTTTTGAGGACATCATCTTCCTTGTTTTTCCGGATAAAGCCGCCTGTCAGCGTTTCTTCCCGCTGATGATGCTGGCGGCAGTTTTCCTGATCCTGATGGAAGGTACGGTTTACGGCAATGCGATTGCGCGCCGCCCGCATCACGATACAATCGGCGTGGCGCTGGGCGTTGTGGCCGAAGTGTTGATCTGCCTGTGGCTGGTGCCTTCCTATTCGGTAACCGGCGCGGCGGTAGCGCTGGTGGCCGGCAATGCCGTGATGTTTATGTACCGCACAATCACCGGGCAATACTATTACCGTACCATTCCCAGCATCCCGCGCACGGTATCCGGCTTTCTTCTGGCGATTGCCGTTGCGCTGGTCGGTGTGATTCTTTACCAGAATTTTCTGCTGAAACTGGTGGCGGTGGGAGCAATTCTATTTATATACTGTACGCTTTACCGCCAGCAGCTGCAAAAGCTTTGGCAGCTCGGCATCGGGTTGCTGCGCAAACTGTTTAGCCGCCACGCTTGAAGCTAAGGAGGATGCGGATGCAACACCTGGGAACACGCCTGCTGCGGACACAACGCCTGGTTTTGCGCCGAATGACGCTGGATGACTGCCATGACATGTACAAAAACTGGGCTTGCGACCCGGCTGTAACCCGCTATCTGCGCTGGAATGCGCATCGAGACTGGACAGTGACGGCAGAGTTTTTGCATCTTGTTGAGCTGCAATACCAGAACCCTGCATTTTATCAATGGGGAATCTGCCTGCAGGATGGAACCCTGGTCGGTTCGATCAGTGTGCAGCCGGGCGAACGCAGCGCCCCTGATGCCTGGCGCCGTTTGCCTGCGGCTGCCTGTTCCGGGCCGCTTTGGGAAACGGGGTATGCGTTGGGGCGGCGTTGGTGGGGGCAAGGGTATGCGCCCGAAGCGCTCGCCAAGGTACTCCGTTTCTGGTTTGAAGAGGTAGGGGCCCCGTTTCTGGCTGCCTGCCACGCCGTTTCGAACCCGGCCAGCAGGCGGGTTATTGAAAAGTGCGGTTTTCACTACGACCACGATGCAGTATGCCACCGCTATGATGGCAGCCCGGTTATTTGCCGGGCCTATAGTTTGTTGGTCTCCGAATGGGAAGAATTTTCTGCCGCCCAAACGCCTGAACCGATCGATATATAAATTCAAAAAGGAGTACATTCATGGACGAATTCACATTGGATTTTGGCCCCGACCCTTTATCCGAAAGCGAAGATGAATCGCTGGACCCCTTCCCCCCTGCCGATGACGAAACGAACCGAGCCCCTATCCCGGTGGTTTTGCTGAGTCTCGATCAGGGAAAGTTTGACGCGGCACGCAGTCTTGATGAATTGGCTGCCCTGGCCGAAGCCAACCATATGGAAGCGGTTGCCACCGTGACCCAAAAGCGCAGTACCCCTGAAGCGGCAACCATGTTGGGGGAAGGCAAGGTTGCGGAAGCGCGTCTTGTCTGTGCGAATACCCGGGCAGAAACCGCTATTTTTGATGGGGAACTTTCCGGCAGCCAGATTCGAAACCTCTCCGCCGCGTTGCAGGTGGAGGTTATCGACCGTACTATGCTGATTCTGGAAATTTTCCGCAGCCGCGCCACCACCAACGAAGGGAAATTGCAGACGGAATTGGCTATGCTTCGCTACCAGCTTCCACGGCTGCAGGGGCTGGGCGAAAGTTTGAGCCGCCAGGGCGGCGGCGGTGCCGGCGGCGGCGGTGCACGGCGCGGTGCCGGCGAAACCAAACTGGAAATGGATCGCCGCCATCTGCACCACCGCATCGAGCACCTGGAAGGCCGTCTGAAAGAGCTGGAAAAGCGCCGGGGTGAAACCCGTCGCGCCCGCCGCAAAAACAATACGCCGGTGGTTGCGTTGGTCGGGTATACGAATGTGGGAAAATCCAGCCTGATGAACGCGCTGTGCGGTGCGGAAATATTTGAGGCGGATATGCTGTTCGCCACCTTGGACCCGACCGCCCGCAAATTGATGCTTCCCAGCGGACTGACCGTGGTGCTGGTAGATACCGTCGGATTCGTCAGCCGGTTGCCGCACCACCTTGTGGATGCTTTCAAAAGTACGCTGGAAGAAGCTGCCTATGCCGATGTGATCCTGAAAGTGGCGGACGCCAGCGATGGTGAGGCTGCTGCCCAACTGGCCGTAACGGATGAGGTGCTTGATTCGCTCGGCTGCGCGGAGATCCCCCAGATTGTTGTATATAACAAGTGCGACAAACCGGGCGCGATCGCCTTTGATCCTGATGTGCTCTTGACCAGTGCCAAAACCGGATTTGGCCTGAAAGAACTGCTGCAACGGATTGACACGTTGCTGTCAAGCCGTGTCCGCAGCATCGAAGTCCTTCTTCCCTACCGTCAGCTGGCTTTGGCCGATATCCTGCGCAGCCGCGGCCATGTTGATATTGAAAAATTCCGTGATGATGGAGTATACTACCAGGCCACTGTCAAACTTGACGATCTGCATCGGTTTGAACCGTATCTGCTGTAAATCGAACAAAGCCCAGCGCTGTTGTGAACCGCCCCAGATTGTGTAGACAGCACAAAAAAAGCCCCTGAGCAGGAATATTCATTTTAGTAGGAGTGGTGCAGCGTTAGCGGCGCCACTCCTGTTTTGCTTTGGATGCGTTCGTGATTGTAAAAATGGATGTAGTGGTCAATCATCTCGTTGGATTCAGAGAAGGCTGCCGGTTTGTGGCGGTAGATGCACTCTGTTTTTAGATCGGCATGAAAATCTCGGTTAAGTAGATTATCATATTTGTGCAACTGCTGACCCATCTGTTGCCATCTTCACTGAAGCGTTTCCTTGATTTCTGGAAACGGCACCCGTATTTTCTAATATCTTCTCGCCATATAAAATCCCCCTGATGTAGTATTTTCATTTTCCTACATCAGGGGTGTCTATTGTCCGTTTTTACTGGTTCGGTTCATGGCCTGAGGGGGAACGCTATTTATGCAAAAGCCCCGCCTGATAAGCCAGGCGGGGCACAATGTTCAGACCTTGAATACAGCCCGCAACAGCCAGCGGAATGCCGGCGGGCACTTAACAATCACGATCCGCATAGGGCAGCACCTTCCCTTCTCACCTGTTGGCTTTCGTGTTGGCGTGTGCGCTATACTATGCAGCAGAAAGCGGCGGTGTTACCCGTCCGCTCGAGAAAGCACCACCAGGCCATGCCCGCTGCGACAGGAAAGAACCGCCTGAGGAGCTACGAATTCATTGCTGACGCCAAGAGGATAATCCGGCGTGAGGGTCGCGTCCCGCAAGGGATAAAACACCCCGGTTTCACTGACGCCGTCCAGAACGCCGTCAAGCGGAAAGAGCGACAGGTAGGCCCAATCACCTTTCAAAAGGGTCATCGGTTTGTTCGGGCAGAGAATGCGCAGCTCGCTGTTTGCGTCGGCCAGCAGGACTTTGACACCATTTTTGGCCAAAAACAGCGCCGTGTGCAGGTTGGCAACCGTGTGTTCAAGCCGTGCACCGCCCAACGCGCCAAGGAATGTCACCTGGCGGCAACCGTGTTCAAGCAACCAGCGTGCGGCATAGTGGGTGTCGGTATCGTCCTTGACGTGCGGCAGTACGATTGTATGATCTGGCAGTGCTTGGGGCTGCGGCGCCGAATCAAAATCGCCGACAATCAGATCAGGCACCACGCCTAACCGCTGCGCATTGCGGTAACCGGCGTCACAGGCAACAATATAGTCATCCCCCTGCAGGTAGCGGCGCAGCTCGGCCGGAACAGGCACAGCGGAAAGTACCACAGCGTGGGCAATACCCGTTGCTACAGGGGCAGAAAGCGCGCTCACCGCTCCCACTCCTTTCGTTGGCTGGCTTCCTCATACATTGCCAGATAGCTTTCATATCGGCTGGGTGAAATTTCGCCCGCTTGCAGTGCAGCACGTACGGCACAACCGGTTTCGCTCCGGTGAGAGCAGCCGGTAAACCGGCACTGGCCAAAATAAGGTGCAAATTCCGGAAAGGCATGCTGCAGCTCTTCCTTCGGGATGCGGGCAAGCTTCTGCGCTTCAAGGCTTGCGAAACCAGGGGTATCAGCGATACGGCCGCCGCAGCTTTCAAATATCTCGACCTCGCGGGTGGTATGCCGGCCGCGGCCGAGTTTTTGGCTGATTGCGCCGGTCTGGCGCTGCAGACTTGGGTCAAGCGCGTTGAGCAGCGTGGACTTGCCCACGCCGGAGTTACCGCAAAATGCACACAGATGCCCCACAATATAACCGCGCAACAAATCCAGGCCCTCTCCGGTATCATACTGCAATTGTACAACCGGGATACCGCTGTGCGCATAGCAGGCCATAAGCTGATCCGCCGCTGCGAGATCGGCTTTGGTGATAACCAGCACCGGCTGCACGTCTTTATAGACGGCAGCGGCTGTCAATTCATCAAGGATGCGGGTGCTGGGCGTCGGCTGGGTGGTACTGGCCACGATAAACAGCACATCCAGGTTGGCGACCGGCGGGCGAATGAATACATTTTTGCGGGGCAGAATTTCCTCAATCGCAGCGTTGTCGGCGCTCAAGGCCACGTTATCCCCCGCGACCGGGGTCAGGCCGCGCTTGCGGAAGATGCCGCGCGCGCGGCACTCAACCATGCCTGTCTCGGTGCGGACATAATAAAAGCCGCCGACGCCTTTGGTGATATAAGGTGTCATTAAACAACCTCGTTGTTGTCTACACGGTGACGTAGGCTATCGTCACCAAGATACACTTCCACCCAGTTGCCGCTGCCCTCCGGGATCTCATCCCACCAAGTCGTGCGTCCACCTGCACTGGTGGAGGGATCCGGCGTTGCAACAACTTCGGGCACGCCGGTCGAGACATAGATCACGACGATGCTGTTCAGATCCACCGTCGTGCCGCCGGCCGGCGACTGGCTGATAACGGTGCCGGCCGGCTGATCACTTGCCTGCTCGACCACATGCGTAACAAGATTTGCCGTGCTGATTGCACTGCGGGCAGTATCTTCGGTATAGCCTTCGACTGTCGGTACGCTTGTGGTGGTGACGCGGGTCGGGCGTGCAATATACAAAATGACGGTGGACCCGCCCTCCACCTGGGAACCCGAGGCCGGGTCTGTGCGGATCACGGTGCCTTCTGCCACACTGTCATTGGTTTCGCGCCGGGTTGTAACCGACACGCCAAGATCGCTGAGCGTCTGCTTCGCCGTGTCCTTATCATAGCCAGCCACATCAGGCAGCGTGACAATCTCGGTGCCAAGGCTGACCTTCAGGGTGATGCGCTGGCGCTCCTTTACAGTTCGGCCTGCAGCCGGAGACTGCTGAAAGATTGTACCTTCCGGATAGCTGGAATTGTACTCATACTCAATTTCCGGGGTCAGCAACGCGAAATAATCCGAATTGCGAAACTCATCCTCCGTCTGGCCAACAAAATCGATAAGCTGAACATTGGCTCGGCTGGAGAAAAGCGGGTTTGTGGAGTTGGTAAAAATCAAATACACAAGGATGGCGGATCCGATGACGAACGCCACCGCCATGCCGAAAAAGATCGGCAATACAGAGAAACGCTTTTCCTTGACCGGTTTGCGGGATGCAGATTTTTTCACGCCGCTGCCCTTCCTTGTACTGATAGTGCCGGTGCGGCGCGCCTGCTGGGTGCTGATGCCGCTTTTGGTACCGCCGGATTTTGTGTTTGTGACAACCTTGCTGATGGTTTTGCCGGGGGCATCCTGGGTATTGTATTCATATTCAAATCGGATGCTGGGGTTTTCTTTGAATGCTTGGATCGCCGCAAGCATCTCCGCCGCGCTTTGGTAGCGGTCAGCGGGGTCTTTTTCCATCGCTTTCTCGGTGATCTGGCGCAGGCCTTCCGGTACGTTGGGAGCAACCTGCGCGAGCGGTTTCGGCTTTTCGGAAATCTGCATGATCGCAATCGAGACCGTGCCGCTGCCATCGAAGGGCAGATGGCCGGAGAGCATCTCATACAGCATAACGCCGACCGAATAAATATCGGTGCGTGCATCGGTGTGGTCGCCCTTGGCCTGTTCCGGGCTGATATAATGCACAGAACCGATTGCCTTGTCACTGACTGTCTGGCTTTGCGCGCGGGAAAAACGCGCGATGCCAAAGTCCATCATCTTGATCGAACCGTCAGCCTGTAGCATAATGTTCTGCGGTTTGACATCGCGGTGCACAATCCCCTTGGAATGGGCATGTTCAAGCGCGCTGAGAACCTGGGTTGCAAAGTGGATAACCTCTTTCCAGGTCAGGGCCCCGCCGCGCTGTTTGAGATATTCTTTCAGCGTGATCCCGTCGATATATTCCATGACGATATACTGCAGCTGGTCCGTGACCGAAACATCATATACCTTGACAATATTCGGGTGGTCCAGGATCGAGATTGCCTTGGACTCGTTCTTGAAGCGGCGCACCAATTCTTCGTTGTCAAGGAATTCTTCTTTCAAAACCTTCACGGCGATTGCATTGTTGGTGCGAATATCCCGGCCCTTGTACACATTGGCCATGCCGCCCACCCCGATCAGGCTTTCGATCAGGTAACGACCGTCCAACTTTTTGCCAATCAGGTTATCCATTTGTATCCTCCCTTACTTGGTCGGTGCTTTCCACGCCCATCAACAAAACAGTGATGTTATCCTGCCCACCGCCGCGCAGCGCGCGGTCAATCAAGACGCGCGGCGCGTCGAAGAAGGCGGTCTCCTGCAAGATCAGGGCGATCTCTTCGTCCGGCACCATATTGGTCAAACCATCGGTGCACAGCAACAGCACATCCCCGGTCTGCACTTCGCAGCGGTTGTATTCAGGCACAATGGTGGCCGAAACCCCCAGCGCCCGGGTAATCAGGTTTTTCTGCGGGTGCAGGGCAGCCTGTTCGCGGGTGATCTGGCCGCTGTCCACAAGCTGCTGCACCATCGAATGATCACGCGTAAGCTGCCGGATCTGCCCCCCGCGCCACAAATACGCACGCGAATCGCCTGCATGCACCACATGCGCCATGTTGCCAAACACATATGCGCAGACGCCGGTGGTCCCCATACCAAGCATTTCGGGGTCAGAAGTCGCCTTTTCGTACACGGCCCGGTTGGTGATATCGAACCCATGCAGGATAAACTGTTTTTCCTCCCCGTGGCGCAGTGTGCGCAGTTGACGGTCGAAGTATTGCAGCATGCTGGTTGTGGCGATGGCGGAAGCGACCCGCCCGCCTTTCACGCCGCCCATGCCGTCACAGACAACACCCCATCCCGAGCCATCGGTCAATTGCCTGGCACAGAAATTGTCCTGGTTCTCCTGGCGGCAGCTGCCAATGTCAGTGAGCCCTGCGATCTTCATTGGTCAGATCCTTTCCTTGTTGTTGGGCGGCATCCTCCAGCCGCAGCTGGCCACAGGCCGCGCTGATATCTGCGCCGAGGCGGCGGCGCACCGTTGCATTGACGCCCAGATCCTCCAGCATTTGCCGGAAACGCTGAACATTGCGCGCATCCGTTGCAGAATAAGGACTGCCGTCTACCGGGTTGATCGGGATCAGGTTGACATGCGCCCCCATACCACGGATCAGCTCTGCAAGTTTGCGGGCCATTTCCGGTGAATCATTGACGCCGCGCACCATGGAATACTCAAAGCTGATTCTTCGGCCAGTTGTTTTTTGGTACCGCCGGCAGGCCGGGATCAGCTTTTCAAGCGGGTAGGCATCGTTGATCGGCATCATACTGCTGCGCACCGTGTTATCCGGCGCGTGGAGCGAAACCGAAAGGGTCAGCTGCAGTTTGCGTTCGGCCAGCGCGTCGATCTTCGGCACCAGGCCGCAGGTCGAAAGGCTGATGTTGCGCATACCAATATTGAGTCCTTCCGGACAGGTGATGAGGGTCAAAAAATCCATCACGTTATCAAAATTGTGCAGCGGCTCGCCAATTCCCATCAGCACCACATGCGAAACCCGTTCGCCAGTGTCTTTCTGGGCGGTATAAATTTCAGCGGCGATTTCACCCGGGGTCAGGTCCCGCACCCGCCCGGCCTGGGTAGAAGCACAGAACCGGCACCCCATTGCACAGCCCACCTGGGTGGATACGCAAACCGTATTTCCATAGTGGTACCGCATGAGTACGGTTTCAATGCAGTTACCGTCAGCCAGTTCCAGCAGATATTTGACAGTGCCATCTTTCGATTGCTGGCGGCGGCGAATGGTCGGAGCGGCCAGTGTACAATTCTCTGCAAAGGTTTGCAGCAGGGCCTTTGGCTGATCCGTCATGGCTGAAAAATCCGTCACCAGTTTGCGGTGAATCCAGCTGAATATTTGTTTGGCCCGAAATGCCGGCTGCCCCAACTCTTTCATATACTCTGTCAGGCGAGGCAGCGGCAGGTCGCTCAGACATATCCGCTTATCTTCCATTCTGGTTTCACCTCTTTTAACTATACCACAAAACACAGGCATTTGGGTTTCAATTTGGTAAAGAAAACATGTAAAATTTGCGTTAAATCAGCGCAGCTTCGCCCTCTGCCTTCACCATCACCGCAATGAAGAAGCCATCGGTGCCACTGCAGTGCGGCAGGTAAAGCGTACCGGCGCCGGTATCCCGCGCACCGGGCAATGCACGCGGCGGTGGCACCAGTTTAACAGCCGGATGCGCTTGCAGGAAATCGGCCACAACCGCTTCGTTTTCCTCCCGGTTGACTGTGCAGGTCGAATAGACCAAACGGCCGCCCGGCCGCAACATACCGGCGCCGTTTTCAAGAATCCTGCGCTGCAGAGCGCAGAGTTCCTCCAGCCCGGAAATATCTTTATACCGGATATCCGGCTTTTTGCCGATTACGCCGAGCCCGGAACAGGGCACATCGCAGAGCACCCGGTCAAAGGCGGCGGCAAACTCAGGGTTGGGTTGGGCGGCATCGGCCAAAACAGCTTGGGCACATTGTACGCCGCAGCGAACAAGCGCTTTCTGCAAAAGAGGCAGCCGAGCAGCGACAGCTTCACCGGCCAGCAAGGTGCCGGTGTTCTCCATGGCCTGGGCCATGGTCAGGGTTTTGCCCCCCGGCGCAGCACACAGGTCCAGAACTTTCATACCAGGGCGTGCCGCAACGCTTTCTGCCGCCAGCTGGCTTGTCAGCCCCTGCACATGGAAAAGACCTTCCCGGAAGGCTTTGGTCGATGCCGGGGAAGCCGGAAATTCAACCCGCAGGCAGCCGGGCCAGGGGCCGGGTTGTACATGACAGCCTTCGTCTTCCAGCTGCCGGGTCAACGCATCGTCTGTTGTGCTCAGCGTATTGACCCGAACCCAGGTTGGCTGCGGAGCCCAGAACGCCGCGGCCATCGCTTCGGCTTCCTCCCCATACTGCTGCAACAGCAGCGCCGCCACTGCCGGCCCAAGGCTGTAATAATGCACAAGACGATCTTGCAGCGCAGGAAAATCCTCCGGCGTTGCGGCAAATCCGGCGGCCCGGCGCAGCACCGCGTTGACCATGCCGGCCGCGCTGGTTTTGCCGAACGCGCGCGCCAGCTTGACCGACTCGTTCACCGCCGCCGGCAGCGGAACCGCCATATACCGAGCCTGGGCCAGCCCGGCACGCAGGATGGCCCGCACCGGAGGATCGAGGCGATCAACGGGCCGACGCAGGAAACGGTTGAGCACCCAATCCAGCAGGTTGCGGCGTTCAAGCACCGTATAAAAAATGCGGGTCGCAAACGCAGACTCCCGCGCCGGCAAAGGCGGTCGGCAGCGGCGCAGTTCGGCATCCAGCACAAGGTTCGAGTATCCGGCCTGTTCCTGGCGTGCAAGCGCTTCTACGGCCAGGTAACGCGCGGTCACAGGCGGTCCCCCACGCGCAACCGTCGGCCAGCGGCCCATGCCGTGCCTTCCATCGGTTTGCCGCCCTCCGGCGTGATATGCAGCAGCTGCAAGGCTCCTTCGGAACATGCAACCGTCAGCGGCTTGAGCGCCAGAACGGTACCGGGGGCCGCATGGCCGGTGTTATCAGCTATGCGGCTTGTGAGCACCTTGATCTTTTTGCCGTCGTATTCAAAATAGGCCACAGGCCAGGGATTCATACCGCGCACCCAGTTATGCAGATGGGTAGCCGATTCATCAAAACCAAACCGCGCCAGCTCCTTGGTCAAAGGCGGGGCCTTGGTGGCCCGGGTTTCATCCTGCTTGACAGGGGTTAACCTGCCAGCCGCAAGCCCGTCGATCGCTTTCACAAGGGTTTTCGCACCGATTGCGCTGACCTCATCAAACAGTTCGCCGCTTGTCGTTTCAGGGCCGATCGGTACCCGCTCCACCAGCAGGATATCACCGGTGTCGCACCCTTCATCCATCTGCATGATGGTAACGCCGGTCTCGGCATCGCCGTGCAGTACGGCCCACTGGATCGGCGCGGAACCGCGGTATTTTGGCAGCAGCGAGACGTGCAGGTTGATGCAGCCGAGCGGCGCAATGTGCAGAAGCGCCGCTGGCAGAATCCGGCCGTATGCCACAACCACAACAAGATCGGGCGCAAGGCTGCGGAAAATTTCCTCTGCCTTGCCATCCCGCAGTGTGGCCGGCTGGTAGACCGGGATGCCGTACCGTACTGCCAGCTGCTTAACGGGCGGCGCAGTCAGTATTTGTTTGCGGCCTACCGGCTTATCTGCCCGGGTAAACACACCCACAATCGTGTGACCGGCATCCAGCAGTGCCTGGAGGCTGGCCGCTGCAATATCCGGCGTGCCCATAAACAGGATGCGCATCAGTCTTCCTCTCCCTCGGGGTAATCATCCTCATAAAAATGGGTGGCCAAGTCCATGATTGTGATGCCGTCCAGATGGTTATTTTCATGCTGGATGCAACGGGCGAGCATGTCATCGGCTTCCATTTCAAACCACTCACCGTGGCGGTCCTGGGCCTTCACCTTGACATGTTTGGAACGCGCGATGGCGCCGTTATGCCCCGGGAACGAGAGACAGCCCTCATACAGTTCCACCTTTTCCTCGCCGAGTTCAAGGATTTCGGGGTTGATGAATTCGATAAACTTGTATTCATAATCAGCCGGCGGATTTTCAGGCATATCCCGGTCATCCAGGCAGATGAAAAGCCGGCGCATCATGCCAACCTGCGGGCCGGCCAGGCCAAGGCCGTTGGCGTCGAGCAGGGTTTCCTTCATATCGTCGAGCAGTACGCCCAATCGATCGTCAAACTTGACAACCGGGCGGCAAACTTTTTTCAGGATCGGATCGCCGTCCTGAACAATTGTGCGAAGAGCCATTTGATAGTACCTCCTGAATATTGCTGGACGGGCAGGTTACATATCCCCGTCCGAATTGAAATCGAGCGCCAATGTTGCCTTGGCCGGGAGCTTTTCTTCTGCATAAGCATCAAGCGCCGCGCGCATCAAGGCGCGGAACGGCGCATCATTGCGGCACTTTAAGGTTAGTTTGTAGCGATATTTCCCGCTGAGCATCGTGATATGCATCGGAGCCGGGCCCAGTACCCGAAGCGGGATTTCGGTGTGCCGGCGTGCCAGGTCGGCGAGGATCTGCCCAAAACGGTGGGCCGCCGTGAAGACAGCCCCTTCCTGCGCGCCAGTGAAACCAACCACACAGAAAGCGCAAAACGGCGGGTAAAGGCAGAGCTTCCGGAAAGAGATTTCTTCGGCATAAAAAGCCGGGTAGTCCTGCCGTGCGGCCATTCCCAGTACCGGGTGCTCCGGCACGGCAGTCTGGATCACTGCCCGGCCCGGCAGCGCAGCGCGCCCGCCGCGGCCAACAACCTGGGTAATCAGGCTGAACACACTTTCATAAGCGCGAAACCCCTGGCCAAACAGCATGGAGTCAATCCCCAGCACCCCGACAAGCGTGACCTTTTCAAAATCCAGCCCCTTGGCCACCATCTGGGTACCGAGCAGAATATCATATTCTTGGCGGGCAAACCGGCTAAGCATTCGCTCATGGGCGTTTTTTTGCATGGTGGAATCCTGGTCCATCCGCAAAATGCGCGCCGTTGGCAGCAAGTTTTGAAGTTCTTCTTCCACCCGCTGGGTGCCGAAGCCGCTATAAACAAGCTTGCCGCCGCACTGTGGGCAGCGTGCAGGCGCCGGGCGGAGCTGGTGCCCGCAATGATGGCAGAGCAGCGCCTGCCGGTTCTTGTGGTAGACGAGCGGTACGCTGCAGTTTGGACATTTTAGCACCTCTCCGCAATCCGCGCACATCGCCACCGTGTTGTAGCCGCGACGGTTAAGCAGCAGGATACTCTGTTCCTTACGCGCAAGGTTTTGCTGCAGTTCCTCCGCCAACCGGGCGCTGACTTCCCGCGGGTTGCCGGCCGTGAGTTCGGCACGCATATCGGCAAACTCAACGGTGGGCAGCGGGCGTCCGCCGTATCGCTCGGTCAGCGTAACCAACCGCATACGCCCTGCTTTAGCCGCAAAGCAAGTTTCGATACGCGGCGTGGCCGATGCAAAAACCAGCAGCGCCTTTTCGGACGCTGCCCGCTTGCGCGCCACCTCATGCGCAGAATAGCGCGGGGAGGATTCGCTCTGGTAGGTGTGCTCCTGCTCCTCATCCAGAATGATGAGGCCGATATTTTCAAGCGGGGCGAAGATTGCGCTGCGCGTGCCCACAACAATATCGGCATTGCCCTGCTGGATCATCCGCCATTGCAGCAAACGCTCTGTGTTGTTGAGCGCGCTGTGCTGCACAGCCAGCCGGCTGCCGAACATTGCCTTAAGCCGCCGGATCATCTGCGGGGTTAACCCGATCTCGGGCACCAGTACAAGGGCGCGGCGGCCAAGCGCTAGCGTGCGCTCAATCAGTTTGAGGAAAACAAGGGTCTTGCCGCTGCCGGTCACGCCGAACAGCAGCGCAGCCCGGGCTTCGTCGGCCTCCAGATCTGCCGCCAGCGCATCATAGGCTGCCTGCTGAGACGCGGACAGCGCGACAGGGCGCGGGTCAAACGGGATATCGGCGAAAAGATCCAGTGACTTATAGCGTTCCACCGCCCGCAGTACCCCTTTGCGGCAAAGGCCATCCAACGTAGCGCGGGAAATGCCCTGCTCTTCGAGCTCCCGCTGGGTGCAGGGGCTCTCGCGCAGCAGCGCCACCGCGGCCTGCTGGCGCGGCCCTGGCTTGGGCTTTTCGGGCAGATCACCGACGAGGGTATATACCCGCTCCACCGGGCGGGTCAGCCGGCTGATAACGGCAGGTTTGCCGTCCCGCACGCCGGGCTGGTACTGCGCGCCATACGGAATAATTGCTTTGACCGCTTCATACCAGGTACAGAAATACCGGTCGCGCAGAAAGTGGACAAGTTCCAACAGCGATGGAGTCAGGTGGGCATCCTCGGGCGCAGCGGCAAGAATCGTTTTCAGCCGTGGGTCTGCGGCGCCGTTCTGCATGGCAAGCACCACCGCCATGCGCGGTTTGTCGCCGCGGCCAAACGGTACCAGCACGATACCGCCCGGCCGCACCCCCTGAACAAGGCTGTCCGGCACTAAATAGGAGTAAAGCTTGTCAAAGTGGATGGTGGCATCGTTTACCGCCACCTTAGCAATTATGGGCAAGCGCTGCCGCGCCTCCTCTCTGCCTGTTGTTTACTCCGGCTGGGCCAACCGGTTTTGAATGATGGAGAAGATTTTGTCCGAGCAGGTCTCGACCACGTCGTTGACGACATGCTCATCATAATCGGCCGAGCGGGCGATTTCCGTTTCAGCCCGGCGCAGGCGCTTCTGAATCGTCTCTTCATCTTCACTGCCGCGGCAGCGAAGGCGGCGTTCAAGCTCCTGCATATCGGGCGGCAGCACAAAGATCGTGGTAGAACCCGGATAGAGCTTTTTGATATTCCCGGCCCCTTCCACTTCGATCACCAGAATCACCGGCTGCTTGGCCTGCATGCGGCGTTCCACTTCGGAACGCAGGGTTCCGTAGTAGTTATCACAATAGCAGGTATATTCTACAATGCCGCCGGCGTCCAGCGATTGTTTGAACTGTTCCTTGGTCAGGAAGTGGTAACTCACGCCATCCACTTCCCCTTCCCGCATGGAACGGGTTGTGGCAGAAATGGTCTTTTTGACCTCCTTGTGGTCAGACAGCAGCCTGGCCACCACGGTATCCTTGCCCGTACCCGAAGGCCCGGAAACAACAAACAGGTATTTTTCACCTTTCATATTTGAATACATCCCCCAAATTTACTTTCATCGATCCCGCCCGGCTCAAAGCTTACTGATGCATGTCGGGTTCTTCCGATCGGCCCAAAATCGTTTCCGGTGCGAAGGCAGACAAAACAATGTGATCCGAATCCATAATCAAAACCGCTTGGGTTCGGCGCCCGTAAGTTGCGTCAACCACAGCGCCACGGTCGCGCGCATCCTGCACCATCCGCTTGATTGGCGCAGACTCCGGGCTGACCGCCGCGACAAGGCGGTCAGCATTGACAAGATTGCCAAATCCGATGTTGATCAGCTTCATGGCGCGCCTCACTCTATATTCTGAATCTGTTCACGGATTTTTTCAATCTCCGATTTCAGCGTGACCACAAGCTTTGTCATGGAAGCGTCCTGGCACTTTGAACCGATCGTGTTGGCCTCCCGGTTCAGTTCCTGTGTCAGAAAATCAAGCTTGCGGCCGATTGGCTCTTCCATTTCAAGAATTTCCCGGTACTGGGCCAGGTGGCTGCGCAGGCGGACCGTTTCTTCATCCACCGCCGTTTTGTCGGCGAACAGCGCAGCTTCCGTCAGAATCCGGGATTCCTCGATATTGCGGTCCGCCAGCAGTTCCTGCAGCCGGGCGTACAGCCTCTCGGTATAAGCCTTCACCCGGCCAGCGCTGCCCTGTTCAATCTGCCCGACCAACATTTCTACCGTAGCAAGTTTTTCGCGCACATCAGCTGCCAGCTTGGCGCCTTCGGACGCGCGCATCTGCAAAAACGCTTCAATAGCCTGTTGGACAACAACTTCCACATCTGCCTGCAATTCTTCCGGATCAGCCGGAGCTGCCACCGGCACAAGCACATCGGGGAAGCGGGTCAAGGTGGTAACTGTCATATCCTGCTTAAGGTCAAGCTGTTCCGCCAAACTGGCCAGCGCCTGCTGGTAACTCTTGGCCAGCGCCCAGTTGATCTGCACCGATGCATCCGCCGCCGTTGTGCTTTGGATGGTCAGGCTGAGTTCAACCTTGCCGCGGTGTATCTGGGCCGCCACCAGCTTTTTGACCGGTTCTTCCAAAAAAGCACAGTTGCGCGGCAGCCGCGCGGCATACTCAAGATACCGTGCATTCACACTGCGCATTTCCACGGTAATTTCACGGCCATGCAGCATCTGTTGGGCACGGCCGTACCCTGTCATACTCCATACCATAGGGTTCCTCTTTTCACTCACAGCCAAATACGGATGGGTATCCAAGTTATTATACTATTCCCCGGTACATTTTGCAAGACAAATGCCCCCGCAGACACGGCAAAAGCCGGTTTACGGGGGCAAAATTTATAAATCAGACGGGGTGGGACTTCGAAGTATAGTCTGCGTGCAGCGCATCCACACCCTGCAGGCGAGCATTGCGCTTTTCGAAGAATTTCGGCGCAACCTGCGGGAACATCGCGTAGGTCAGCACGTCTTCTTCCTGGATCACATACTTGGCGGCCTCAGCCTTCATCTTCTCAACTTCCGGCTCAAGTAAATCAGCCGGGCGGCAGGTGATGGGTTCTTCGCCCTTGAGGATCATCTTGGTGAATTCGGGCTTGATCGGTGCGGGTGTCTTGCCGTAATCACCGTGCACCAGGCCGCGGAATTCCTTGGTGACCATCTTGTAACGTTCACCCATAATGACATTGAACACCGCCTGGGTGCCAACAATCTGGCTGGTCGGGGTGACAAGCGGCGGGTAGCCGGCGTCCTCACGCACGCGCGGGATCTCCTTGAGAACCTCGTCAAGCTGGTCTTCCTTGCCGGCATCCTTGAGCTGCTTGATCATGTTCGAGAGCATGCCGCCCGGAACCTGATACAGCAAGGTATTGGCGTCAACGCCGAGAACCTTCGGATTGATCTGCCCATTGGCAATATACTTTTCACGAAGCTTGGCGAAATGCTCACGCACAACATTCAGCTTGGCCAGATCCAGGCCGGTATCGTACTCGGTGCCCTGCAAGGCGGCAACCAGGCTTTCGGTCGGCATATGGGAAGTGCCCAGCGCCAGCGGGCTCATCGCGGTATCGATGATGTCCGCGCCGGCCTCAATGCCCTTGATGATGGACATCGAAGCCAGGCCGGCGGTGTAGTGGCTGTGGATATCAATGGGGATGCTCACAGCTTCCTTCAGTGCCTTGACCAGGTCATAGCAGGTATAGGGCTTGAGCAGGCCGGCCATATCCTTGATGCAGATGGAATCAGCCCCCATCTCTTCAAGCTGCTTGGCATACTCAACAAAGTATTCGTTGGTGTGCACCGGGCTCAGGGTGTAGCTGATGCAAGCCTGGACATGGGCCTTTTCCTTGCGGGCGGCCTTGATAGCGGTCTGCAGGTTGCGGGGGTCATTCAGCGCGTCAAAGATGCGCAGGATATCAATGCCGTTGGCAACCGACTTCTGGACGAAGTATTCGACTGCATCGTCAGCATAGTGACGGTAACCGAGCATATTCTGACCGCGGAACAGCATTTGCAGTTTGGTGTTGGGCATTTCGCGGCGCAGGGTGCGCAGACGCTCCCACGGGTCTTCATCCAGAAAACGGATGCAGGAGTCAAATGTGGCGCCGCCCCAGCATTCGATCGAGAAATAACCGACTTCGTCCATCGTCTTGAGGATGGGCAGCATCTCGTCGATGGTCATACGGGTGGCCAGCAGCGACTGGTGCGCGTCACGCAGGACGACTTCGGTAATTTTAATGGGTTTCTTAGCCAATCTAATTCACCTCGTTTTCAAACTTGCCGGCACGGCCTATCAGTTCATCGTGCAGAGCAGGTCGCCGGAGTTGACGGTATCACCTTTGGCCACATTGACGCTGGCGATGGTGCCGTCCTGCGGCGCAGAGATTTCATTTTCCATCTTCATGGCTTCCAGAATCAGCAGCGTGTCGCCGGCCTTAACCGAATCGCCCGGCTTGACGCGGACATCCAGAATGTTACCCGGCATCGGGGCGGAAACGCTCACAGCACCGGCAGCACCGCCGGGAGCAGCAGCCGGCGCAGCAGCCGGCGCCGGGGCCGCTGCGGGCGCGGGGGCAGCAGCAGGGGCAGGTGCAGCAGCGGGCGCGGGAGCGCCGCCGGCGGTTTCCTCAACGGTGACATCATAGGCGACGCCGTTCACGGTAACGGTAAGGTGTTTCATGGGAAGGTCCTCCTTAGCAATATTCCAGATGAGATTTTACAGAGCAATGTTGCCGTGCTTCTTGGCCAAGCGCACCGCGCGCTTGCTGGCCAGCATATCCAGCGCCTGGGCCAGGGCAGCGCGCACGCCGGCCGGGGCGACCGCGGCATCCGCCGCGCCGCCGGCCACAGCGGCCGAAGCGCTTGCAACTTCGGAACGGTAGGAAGCCGCCTTGTCGGCGGTCGCTTTCTGGATGTTGTCCGAAGCGAAGATTTCGTCCTTATACAGTACGCTGACAGCGGCTTCCGGGGAGAGCGGGGCCACTGTGCAGCCTTCCACCGCAATACGCCAATCGGCTGATGCGGCAAAGACAGTGTAAATCGGGCCGACCGCTTCCCCTGCAAGGATCGCCACCTTGACAGTGGTTGCCTCCGCATAAACGCCGGCCAAACGAGCCGCCTGGCGAATGCCGCCGGCCATATCGTCGCCTTCGCTGCGAACGAAGCCGTCGGTATTGACAACCGTTACCACCGGGATGCTGTATGCATCACACAGGCGGATGAAGCGCGCCGCCTTTGCAGTGGCATGGTGGTTGATCGCCCGCTTGGCGGTGGCAACCACGCCAACCGCTGCACCATTGACAGTGGCCAGCGCCGTATAAACCGCCTTGCCATAGCCGGCGTAAAGCTCCACGGTGCTGTCTGCGTCAGCCAGCGCCGCTACGGCGTCAGCCGGGTCATACTTTGAAAGGTTCAATGCCTTGGCCGGAGCTGCAAAATCAAAGACAGCCGGGCCGGCCAGGTTGTTGGCAGGCAGCAGCCCCACCACGCGGGCCGCCAGCTTGGCGGCCTCCGGCGCGTTCTTTGCGGTCAGGGCCGCCACGCCGGCGCGGGCCGCAAACGCGGTAGAACCGGCTTTGGCCACCTTGTCCTCACTGTTGAACGGCGCGTTCAGGAAGAGCTCGGCCTCCTCGCTCATGATGCAGAGGTCGGCGGCAGCTGCCTGCACCGAAGCGGAACCCGCACAAGTGCCAGTCACGACCGCCACCTGCGGTACAACGCCGGAAATGCGGGCAATCTGCGCCGTCAGGCGAGAGTTCGCGTTCAGCAGGGCGAGCCCGTTTTCCAGGCAGGCGCCGGTCGAATCGTAGAACGTTACGACCGGGGCGCCGGTTTCGGCAGCCATTGCAAGGACACGGATGGTCTTTTCGATATCGTCCACACCGATGGGCTGGCCGTTTTGGAACACCACATAGGTGCTCTGCCCGTTTGCGCAGCCATACGCCGCGCTGACCGGGCCGTCCGCAAACAATGCGGAATAGCTTCCATCGTCAAAAAATGCGGCAAGGAGCTCGGCCTTGCCAGGTTTCTTTGCAGCCATGTACTGACCTCCTGTAATCAAGAACTATGGTTCTGGGAACCGTGATCCCCCATCTTGCCATATAAGAACATTATACAACCATTTTTTTTGCCGGACAAGTACTTTTTTGTGCATTTGGCCGGTTTTTTACTTTTTTTCCTCTTCTTTACCGCATGCCGGGCGTGTTTGGCTCACCCTTGCCATTCTTCAGTGCCGCATTGCGCAGTGCCGTCACCTCCGAGCGTTTGAGTTCACGCCAGGCTCCTGGCGGCAGCATCCCCAGTTTGACCGGGCCTTCGGCGCTGCGCTTAAGCCGAATGACTTCAAGGCCCACCGCTTCGCACATACGGCGGATTTCACGGTTGCGCCCCTCAAACAGCGTCATCTCCAGCACGGTGCGCCCCGGTTCATCGGCCGCAACATGGATCACGGCAGGGGCTGTCTTCACGCCATCATCAAGCACAACACCGCTTGACATTCGAACAATCTGTTCTTCGGTTGCGCGCGGGCGGACGGTCACCCGGTAGAGTTTGCCCACACCGCCGGACGGATGGGTCAGCAGATTCGCAAAGGCTCCGTCATCCGTAAGCAGCAGCAGCCCTTCGCTGTCCTTGTCTAAACGTCCGACCGGGTAGACACGGCGGCCTACATCCGCCACCAGGTCCATCACGGTTTTGCGTCCACGCTCATCGGATGCCGTTGTAATATAACCACGGGGCTTGTGCAGCATAATGTAGATATATTTGCGCTTTCGTACGATGCGCTGGTTTTTTCCGTCAATCGAGACCTTATCAAAGTCAGGGTCCATCTTATCTCCCAGCGAAACCGGGCGGCCGTTGACTTTGACCCGACCTTCGGCAATCATCCTCTCCGCAGCGCGGCGTGAGCAGATTCCCTGGTCAGAAAGAACTTTTTGGATACGTTGTTCTGCCATAGTTATTCCTTTCAAAAAAGAGCGCAAAGGGGCATAGCCTCCCTGCGCCCGGCAGGCGCACCGGCCTGCTTACTGTTGCGGTTGTTTGTGCTGGGCGTCCGCTTTTTCCGCTTCGGCAAACGCTTCCTTTGCTGCCTCCTTGGCAGCGTCCTGGCTGGGTTTGGTGCGGCCGAGCATGGCGGCCAGCTTGTCCACCAGTTCCGGCAGGGCACTGATGGCGTTGTCCAGTGTACCGGCGTGCTCATTCAGCTGCATTGTGCGCACGCCGGAAGGTGTGATGATAAGGAATGCAACCGGCGTGATCGACACCCCGGCCCCGGACCCGCCGCCAAACATCTCCTTGCTGGCTTTGGCGCCGACATCGGACCCGCCGGAAGCAAACCCGAACGTAACGCGGGATACCGGAATGATTGTGGTTTCCTGGTCCACCTTGATCGGATCTCCAATGATGGTGGAAGAATCCACCATTTCGCGAACCTTGTCCATTGTGATGCCCATCATGCCCTGAAGCGGATGCTCTGCCATTTCATAACCTCCTCAATTCTATCGGCCGGCCTTCCGGCGAGCCGTTTTACTCACCAAATGCTGCCAGGATCTGTTGCAGCGGCGTTTGGCCGCTTTGAGGATCACGTCGCAGCAAAATTCGTATGATCTTTATCATTATATACGCTCGGGCACGCAGTTGGCAAGAAAAACTGCGCTTCTCCTTCTGTTCTCCGGTGAAATCCGGTTCCAGACGCAGCGAATCCGAACGAATTTCCAGGTGATCACGCGCAATAGACAGCAAGGTATTGAACAGCGCAATGCGACGGCCATAAGTCACCGCCGTATCGGCAGCATCTTCCCCGGTAACTGTCCAATAGACACAGAGGTGCAGCACCCGTGTTTTCTGCAGCAGCCATGCACGGTGCGGCCACATAGCGCGCGCCAAAATGCGCCCGGCTTTCAGCAGCCCGTCCATCTCGTCTGCTCCGGGCATGGGGGGCGGCGCCTCTCTTGGCTCCGGCCCGGGCGCGTTCTTCCCCTGTCCCTGCTTTTGAGGTGCAGCGGATGCAGAAGAAGGGGGCGACCCTTCCTCTGTAGCAGAAACCGTTTTGCCCGCCTGTGCATCAAGTCCTGGCGCATCCGTGCTTTTGCGTTTGGGCTTTTTCCCGGCCTTTTGGGTACGGGCAAGTCCGAGCGGATCTGCCGGCATTTCTTCGGGGAATGGATAAAGCGGCAGGGACAGCGGGCCGAACCTTGCCTGCCAATGCGCCCCTTCCTTTTTGCTCCAACGGATATCCAGCCCGACCGGTAAGAACAAAACAACGGCAACCGCTGCCAGCAGTACCGCCAGTACGCCACCCACAATCCGCAGTACCAGCAGTGTGGCACCTAACACGACCGTCACGGCTGCGCTTCCTCCGGTTCAAGGGTTTCCTCTGTTTCTTCCTCATGCAGCGGCGGCAGTTCCGCCAAGCTTGCAAGGCCAAATACCCGCAGGAAGGTATCGGTCACCCGGAACGCAACCGGCTTGCCGGGCAGGTCCAGCCGGCCAGCCTCTTCAATCAGGCCGCGATCCAGCAGTTTTGAAACGGTGGAGGACGAATCCACACCGCGCACCTGTTCAATAAAGCTGCGGGATACGGGCTGGTTGTATGCAATGACGGCCAGCACCTCAAGCGCGGCAGGTGAAAGCGGCGCATTGTGGCGGGTATCCAGCACTCGTTTGACCATCTCGCCGTAATACGGGCGCGTGGACATCTGCCAGCGCCCGCCCTCAAATCGGAGCAGCGCTATGCCGCTTTCCCTGGCGTCATAATCTGCCTGCAAAGAAGCCAATAGTTTCTCTACCTGTGCGGCCTCCAGCCGCATGGCCTCCGCCATACGCGCGGTCTCTACCGGTTCCGCGTGGGCAAACAGCATTGCTTCCAATGCGCCAAGTTTCTGGCGTTCATTCATCAGGCATTCCTCCCCCGTTTTGCTGGCGCGAGCGACGGCGCCGGTCAATCGTCATCACGCCCGATTCGTCCAGCCGAACACGCCCGGCACGAATCAGTTCCAATAAAGCCAGAAAGGTTGCCACATTGGTGCTGCGGCTTTCCTGCGGGTTGAACAGCTGGCTCATCCGGTGCAGCGTACCGCGCAGCAGCCCGCGCAAAAGATGCGCCACCCGGCTGCCCACCGAGACAAAAGGCGCTGCAACCAACGGTTCAAACCGTTCCTGACTGGGCTTCCGGCGGCGCAGACTGCGGCCCATCAGATTATACCAGGCCTGCACCAATCTGTCCGGGTCTTGCGGGCGGGTATATTCTGCAGGGCTTTTGAGCGTCATCGGCTTGCGCACCGCCGTATACATATCCCGCGCGCGGCTGCCCAGGGCAGCCGCTACCCGCTTACAGGCGCTGTATTCGATAAGGCGTCCGGTCAGCTCTGCCTTCATGCGTTCGGCTTCCTGGCTTCGCGGCAGTAGCAGGGCGCTTTTCATCTGTACAAGATGAGCCGCCATATCAATAAACTCACTGGAAACTTCCATGCGGTCCTGCGTGGAGGCTATGGCGGCAGTATATTGGTCGATCAGCTCCATGATATTGATGTCATAGAGGTTCATTTTATTCTTGCCTACCAGATGCAGCAGCAAATCCAGCGGCCCGTCAAAATCTTCCAGGTGAAAGGTCAATACTTCCATGAAACTCCCAACTTACAACCCTCGAAACAAAGCATCCACAAACAGGGTGCCTGTGTCCAGCCCCTGCCACACTGCGTTGACGCAGAAAGAGAGCGGCCGGTCTAACAGGCCGGTCAACACCAGCAACAGCACCACAGCCATGATGACCCTTTCATACCGCATCGCGCGGAAATAGGTACGCTGCGGCAAAAACAGCAAAAAAATCCGGCTGCCGTCAAACGGCGGTACCGGTAGCAGATTAAAAACAGCCAAACTCGTGTTCATTGAAATCATCAGCCACAAAAAGTCCAGCACTACCCCGGCGGCTGCACCGTTTGTGGCATACACTGCCGCTTTATAAAGGATCATGCAAATATAAGCCAGCAGCAGGTTGGACATCGGCCCTGCCGCAGCCGAAACCGCCATGCCAACCTTAGGGTTGCGAAAACGGTACGGCTGGACCCCGACCGGCCTGGCCCAACCGACGCCGCCCAGCAGCATACAAACCGTGCCCACCGGATCAAAATGACGCAGCGGGTTCATGGAAAGACGGCCTGCGTTTTTAGCGGTCGGGTCCCCCAACAGCCAGCTGACCAATGCGTGTGCAGATTCATGAAACGGTATAACAATCAGGGTAACCAGGGCGCGGATGGCAAACAGGTACAGCGCACCGGGGCCCAGCAAGCCATTCATGCGATTTCCTCAACTCTCTTGCAAAAATAATCTGAAGCTATTATACTGTATCCGCCCCCACAAAACAAGGGCAAGGCGGATTTTCCAGATGCTCCGGCCAGCCATTTTTGGTTTTTACCGATTTTTGTGCGAATTTTTGAAAAAAGCCCTTGCAATTTGGGTGTAAGTTTGTTATGATAGATAAGCTATGGTAAAGGAGGTGCAAGCTATGGCCAAATGTGCATGCTGTGGTAAGGGTGTTGCGTTCGGCATCAAGGTATCCCACTCCCACCGTCGGAGCAATCGTACCTGGAGCCCCAACGTGAAGCGCGTAAAAGCTGTCGTGGATGGGTCCCCGAAGTATATCTACGCCTGCACCCGCTGCCTGCGTTCGGGCAAAGTCACCCGCGCAGTCTGATTGCGTTGAGCTGAAAATTGCCGGTCACGTCGTGACCGGCTTTTTACATTTTCCATTCTCATTTTTTTGAAAGGAGCCCCCATGATCCCCAGCGACCCGATTATCCTGCTGAGCTATGTCAACACCAAACTGCGTGATCGTGACAAAGACCTGGCCACCTTCTGCCGCAAAGAAGAGACCGACCAGGACGCACTTTGCCGCAAACTGGCTGAAGTCGGTTACACTTACAACCCCACTCGCAACCAGTTCGTCTGAGCAAACCAAAAGGCAGAAGGCAGCCCCAAACGCTGCCATCCGCTTTTAGGAGGCATGTTGTATGAATTTTGTATTTATCTCACCGAATTTCCCCAAAACCTATTGGAATTTCTGTGATCGGCTGCAAAAGAACGGCGTCCGGGTACTTGGCATCGGCGATGCTCCATACGAGGAACTTCTGCCTGAGCTGAAAGCCTCCCTGACCGAATACTACCGCGTGGGCAACCTGGCTGATTACGATGCAATGGTGCGCGCGATGGGGTATTTCACCCATCGTTACGGCAAGATAGATTGGCTGGAAAGCAACAACGAATACTGGCTGGAGCAGGACGCCGCCCTGCGCACCGATTTCAATATCACAACCGGCGCCAAAAGTGATTTTATCCGTCGGATCCGCTATAAAAGCGCAATGAAAGAGAGCTACCGCGCCGCCGGCGTACCGGTCGCACGCCACCATATGGTTGACAGCCTGGAGGCAGCACGGGATTTTATCTCTCAGGTTGGCTGGCCTGTGATTGTCAAGCCCGATAATGGTTGCGGCGCCGAGGCCACCTATAAGCTGCACAATGAAGCAGAGCTGCTTTCCTTCTATCGCAGCAGGCCGTCTGTTCCCTATATTATGGAGGAATTTATTGACGGGACCATTGTCAGCTTTGATGGCGTGGCCGACAGCCACTGCACCCCGCTGTTCTATACCAGCAATTATTTCCCCACCCCGATCATGGATATCGTCAACACACAGGGTGACCTTGCCTATTGGACGCAAAAAGAAGTGCCCGAGGCGCTGCGGGATGTCGGTTTCCGCACAATCCGGGCTTTCGGCGCAAAATGCCGCTTCTTTCACTGTGAGTTTTTCCAGCTGCGCGCTGACAAACCGGGGCTGGGCCGCGCCGGCGACTATGTGGCGCTTGAGGTCAATATGCGTCCGGCCGGCGGCTACACTCCGGACATGATCAATTATGCCAACAGTGTCGATTGTTACCAGATTTGGGCTGACATGATCTGCCGTGATGCGGTGCGCAAGCAGCAGCTGGATGGGCCGCATTTCTTCTGCGTCTACGCCGGGCGGCGGGACGGCGTCGCCTACCGACACAGCCACCAGGAAATCCTGCGCGCATACGGCAGCCGCATGAAAATGTGCGACCGCATCCCGGACGCCCTGGCGCTCGATATGGGCAACCAAATGTATGTTATAAACGCCGATACCGAAGAAGAACGAGACGCCTTTATTCAGTTTGTGCAGGAACGCATCTGAGCCAATCAAACGCTTAACAACAAAACTCCCGGCATATCTGGCGGCAGCCAGGTACGTCGGGAGTTTTTGGTCATTTCAGGACCGGTAGAAGAACTTTTTATTCAGGCTCAGCAATCCGACCATCTGCTGCATGAACCCGCTGCGGGAAGAGCGGAACACCCAATAATACAGCACCGCCATCACCTCGCGCAGGTAGCAGGTGGGTACACTGCGCAGCGGAATTCCTGCCGGCAGGGCCCGCGCCTCGGCAAAGCCGGCCATCCGTGCATATTCGCCCGCGCGGTAGCAATGAAAGGCGTTGGTCACATAGACAATAGGCGCATTGACATCAATACCCTGTTCCGCAAGAATTTCACGAGCTAACGAAAAATTTTCCTCGGTTGATGTGGAACGGGTTTCAGCCAGCACGTGGTCAGGGGCAAGACCTTTGGCAATCAGATATTCCCGCATGGCCTGCCCTTCCGGCACCCATTCATCACGCCCCTGGCCGCCGGTGGTAATCACGATTGCATCCGGGTGGGCCTGCGCATATTCAAATGCTTTGTCCAAACGGTAGCGCAGTAGCAAACTGGGCTTGTCTCGCCGCAGGCCGGCGCCCAACACAACAACCACTTTTTCCTGCCCAGTCGGCACATTTCCATACCCGCTGGTTGCCACAAACACGAGCATACCAACCAGAAACACCGCGCCGGCAATGAGGAAAGCCAATGCAATCCGCCCTGCTATTGTTTGGAGCAGCCAGGCGTTGATCGGTTTGAACCAGATGGCATAGGCGCAGTTGACGGCTGTCAGCACCCAGACCATCAGATTTCCCATATTAAAGTTGCTGGACAAAACCAGATATATCGAATAAAATACCCAAAGCACAGCAAGCGCTGCCACAAAAATCTGCAAAAGAACTTCCTTCCTGTTTGTCGGCGGGTCAGCGCGCCACTTCATGCCACACCCCGCAGCCGGCCACGTCCGCCTGCACGCCAAGGGCCTGACAGACAGTATCCGCAATGGTGCCGAAGCTGTACCGCGTTCCCAAGTTTACGCCTTTGCGCAGCCCTTTTCCCCAGAGCAGGTAGGGTACATATTCGCGGGTGTGGTCGGTTGTTTTGGTATAGCTGGGGTCACAGCCATGATCTGCCGTGACCATCAAAACATCGTCCGGGCTCATTCTGGCCATAAAGCCCGGCAGCCACGCATTGAATTCCGCCGTAGCTGCGGCATAGCCGGCAATATCGCGCCGGTGCCCGTACAGCATATCAAAATCAACAAGGTTGACAAACGCAAGCCCGTGGAAATCCCGATCCAACAGCGACTGCGTCACGGCCAGTCCCTCGGTGTTGTTTGCGGTACGGATAGTCTCCCCCACGCCCTGCCCGGCAAAGATATCGTGGATTTTGCCGACGCCGATTGTGTCAAAACCGGCCGCCTGCAGGTGATCCAGCAGGGTTGGCGCCGGCGGCTTCAGCGAAAAATCATGCCGGCGGGGGGTGCGGGTGAAATCATCCGCACAAGTTCCGACAAACGGGCGCGCAATTACCCTGCCAACGCCATAAGGGCCTGTCAGTAGCTCGCGGGCGGTTTCACAGATTTTGTAGAGTTCCTCAATCGGGACCTTATCTTCATGCGCTGCGATCTGGAAGACACTGTCCGCCGATGTGTAAACGATCAGCGCCCCTGTATGCAGATGCTCCTCCCCGTAATCATGGATGACCTGGGTACCCGAGTAGGGCTTGTTGCACAAAACCTGGTAGCCGGTCTTTGCCGTAAAAGCATCCAGCAGCTCCTGTGGGAAACCTTCGGGGAATGTCGGCAATGGATTGGGGGAAAGCAGGCCAGCGATTTCCCAGTGTCCAATCGTAGTATCTTTGCCGGCGCTGGCTTCCCGCAGCCGCGCATAGCACCCAACCGGGCGTTCGGCCGGCGTTCCGCAGTTGACGCCATCAATGTTGAACAAGCCCAAGCCGGCAAGGTTTTCTCCCTGAAAATTCGGGTGCCCTGTAATCGCCGCCAGGGTATTGGTGCCGGCATCGCCGAAACTGGCGGCATCCGGCTCTGCCCCAATGCCAAAACTGTCCAGCACAATCAAAAAAATACGTTTCATGCTTGTGGTTCTCCTTACTCTGTTGCCTGAGATTTTTATACCTGTGCGCTTTTCTCAGCGGGCAGCCTTTGCTTTTCATTATACCCGAATCGCCTGCAAAAGTAAAACTTTTCTTTTGTTCCGACCGTAACCGAAACAAACCGCGCTCCGCTCGCATTGCCGTTCTTTTTTGGCGTTTCGAAATGCTTTTGTTATCGAACATGGACGCTTGATGCACAGAATTCAACCGCATTTTGGGCTTGCGATAGGGCATACTGACAAAACCAAGGAGTTTCTCTGTCAAAAAATATGGAAAAAAACGTAAAATAGCATGTGTTGCGCTTGTGAAACTCAGGAAAATATAGTATACTTTGAGATGGTTAATTGTAAGTATGCTACTACATAGACAGGAACTGGAATCAGGAGGTTCTCATGCGCAAGACGAAAATCGTTTGTACGCTCGGTCCCTCAACCGACAAGGAAGGCATTCTGCGTCAGTTGATTGAAAACGGCATGAATGTTGCCCGGTTTAACTTTTCACACGGTGACCATGAGGAGCATCGTGGCCGGCTGGAGGCGCTGAAAAAACTGCGCGCCGAGCTGGGTTTGCCGGTGGCTGCCATGCTGGACACCAAGGGACCCGAAATTCGCACCGGCGTTTTCAAAAACGGTTCTGAAGCACTGGTGACCGGACAGAAATTCACACTGACTTCCCGCGCTGTGGAAGGCACCAACGAGATCTGTTCGATCACATATAAAGAGCTGCCGCACGATGTGCAGCCGGGCGGGCGCATTATGCTGGACGATGGTTTGATCAGCCTGCGCATTGAACATGTGACCGATACCGATATTGTCTGCACTGTCGAAAACGACGGCGTTATCAAAACCAAAAAGGGTGTCAACGTGCCCGGCGTCCATCTGTCGATGCCGTATATGAGCCAGCGCGACAAGCAGGACATCCTGTTTGGCATTGAGCAGGGGTTTGACATCATCTCGGCCAGCTTTACCCGCTGCGCGGCCGATATTCTGGAAATCCGCCACCTGCTGGACGAGCACCACGCCAATATCAAAATCATCGCAAAGATTGAAAATCAGGAGGGCGTCGATAACATTGAGGAAATCCTTGGTGTAGCCGACGGCATCATGGTGGCCCGCGGCGACATGGGCGTCGAAATTGATTTTGCCGAAATCCCGTCGATTCAAAAACATCTGATCGACCGCACCATGTCCAGCGGCAAGGTCGTAATCACCGCAACCCAGATGCTGGATTCAATGATCAGCAATCCGCGGCCGACCCGTGCCGAAATCACCGACGTTGCCAATGCGATTTACGACGGTTCTTCGGCTGTCATGCTCAGCGGCGAAACAGCCGCCGGCAAATACCCTGTGGCTGCTCTGCGTGCTATGGTTGCCATTGCCGAAACGACCGAGGCTGATTCCAGCTATAACAGTCTTGTTCACCACGCACAGGCCGACGAAAGCCGGCTGAGCGTGAGCGCCGCGCTGGCCCATGCAGCCTGCACAACCGCCACCGATATCCAGGCAAGCGCGATTATTACGGTTTCGAAGAGCGGTGAAACCGCGCGCCTGCTCAGCCGTTGCCGTCCGTCAACCCCGATCATCGCCTGCGTTTTGGACGAAAAGGTTCAGCGCCAGCTGAATATCCACTGGGGCATCACCCCGCTGGTTATGCCCTACGCCCATTCGACTGATGAACTCATTAGTATGTCGGTTGATTGCGCCGTCAAGGCCGGTCTTGTTCGCCCGGGCAACATGGCGGTTGTAACTGCCGGCGTACCGGTCGGCGTATCTGGTACGACCAACATGATCAAGGTACACCTGGTTGGCGACAGCCTGCTGACCGGCGTTGGCATTGGCGCCCGCAACGCCAAGGGCACCGTTTGCATCTGCCGTACCGCCGCCGAAGCAGCCACCAAGTTCAAGCCCGGCCAGATTCTGGTGGCCCCTCACACCACCAATGCGATGCTGCCCTATATCCGGCAGGCAGCCGGTGTCATCACTGAGGAATCCGGTACCAGCAGCCACGCCGCTATTGTGGCGCTTACGCTGGACAAGGCTGTGATTGTCGGCGCATTGGGCGCCACCCGCACGCTTCATGACGGCATGAATATTTCGATTGACTGCGAGCACGGTGTTGTGCAGCAGATGATGGAGTGATTTTGATGGAACGCATCGCCAGTTTTTGTGTGGATCATACCACCCTGTTGCCGGGCATCTATCTTTCCCGCCGCGATGGTGCGGTTATAACCTGGGATATTCGCATGAAGCGTCCCAATCAGGGGGATTATCTTTCCCCTGCCGCAGCCCACACCATCGAGCACCTGTTCGCTACCTATGCGCGCAACAGCCGCTATGGAGATCACGTTGTGTATGTAGGGCCAATGGGTTGTCTGACCGGCTTTTATCTGCTGACACAGGGCTTAACCGATGCCGAAGTGCTTGACCTGACCACAGAAGCCTTTTCCTGGATGGCCGTATACGATGGTCCTGTCCCCGGTGCTTCAGAGCGCGAGTGCGGCAACTATCGCATGATGGATCTGCCGGCCGCCCGCGCCGCCTGTGCAGAAATGCTGCCGGTTCTCAAACAGCTGGATGCCGACCACATGCGCTACAAAGCACAGTAAACCTCTTTTTCTAATTCAAAACTTCCGGCCCTGCCACAAAAGCGGCAGGGCCGGAAGTTTTCTTATCCGCTTTAGCAAAGTTTGCCGTGGCGGTGGGGTTTCTGCGGGACCTTGACCGGTTCCGCTTTTCTGTTTTCAGATCAATGCAGCCGTGATCAGCGCCATTTTATAGACTTCTTCTGCATTGCAGCCGCGGGAAAGATCGTTGATCGGCGCATTAAGCCCCTGCAGGATCGGGCCATAGGCCTCGAACCCGCCCAGGCGCTGGGCAATCTTGTAGCCGATATTGCCTGCATTGATGTTCGGGAAAATGAAGGTGTTGGCATACCCGGCCACCGGGCTGCCCGGCGCTTTCAGCTGGCCAACCTCAGGGGCAACGGCTGCGTCAAACTGCAGCTCGCCATCCACCTTGAGTTCAGGGTAATCCGCCTGTACGCGGGCGGTAGCGTTGCGCATCTTGTCCACCGTCTCGCCCTTACCGGAACCCTTTGAGGAGTACGACAGCAAAGCCACCCGCGGATCAATGCCAAAGATTTCAGCGGTCTTGGCAGTCTGAACCGTAATTTCAACGATCTCATCTTCGCTCGGATCAATATTGATCGCACAGTCACCCATCGCCAGGGTTTCCTCACCGCGCACCAGAATGAAGCTGGAGCTGACAGATTTCACACCGGGCTTACATTTGATGAGCTGCAGCGCCGGGCGCACCGTATCGGCTGTGGAGTAGGTTGCGCCGCCCAGCAGGCAGTCCGCCTTACCCATTTTAACAAGCATGGTGCCAAAATAGTTGCTCTTGGCCATCGCGGCGCGGCACTGTTCTTCGGTCATCTTCCCCTTGCGCAGTTCGACCATCTTGGCCACCATCTCGTCAAAGCCTTCATAGTTGGCAGGGTCAATCACTTCAGCGCCCGCCACATCGAAGCCGCCAGCCGCAGCGGCGGCCTGAACATCGTCCGGATTGCCGAGCAGAATCACCTTCAAAATCCCGCCGGCCAGCAGCCGGCTGGCCGCGCTGAGAATCCGCGCGTCAGTGCCTTCGGTAAACACGATGGTCTTGGGCGCAGCTTTGAGCTGAGATTCAAAGCGTTCAAACAGTTCCATACTTGTACCTCCGAATGATTCCCACAAACCGGCCACAGCCGGTTGCGGCACAATTTTTACAAGAAAATTATAACACTGAAATTGCGGTCTGCAAAGGGGGAAATGGTTCAAAACGCACAAATCTTGCACAGTTGAGGCATAAAGTGCACAAAATCAGCAAAATACATCGCAAAGTTAATAAAATCACAGCCTGACTACCGCAATGTTTCGGATATATCGGATAAAAGTTCCGCGCTGAAGCGCCATTGCACGGCCATCTCAGCGGGGCGGTTCATAGCCGTAGGCACCGTAGTAATCGGCAATATCCTGCGGTGAGCGAACCACGACCGCCTGCAGCAGTTTGCCTGTGTGCGGGTCATAAAAGCCGATGGTCGTTTCCCCTGTGCAGATGCTGCTTTCGGTGCGAATATTCGCCCGCCCCATCCCCGTAGGCGGGGTTGCAAAGGCAGACTTTTTACGGAAGAACACTTTTGACCCACCCGCTTTCAATCACAGCAAAGCACCTGTCCACTCAGTTTCCCGAAAGCCAACAAGAACGACGTCATCGTTCACCAGGATGGGCCGCTTGACGAGCATGCCGTCGGTAGCAAGCAGGCGCAGCTGTTCTTCTTCGCTCATCGTCGGCAGCTTATCCTTCAAGGCGAGCGATTTGTATATCATCCCGCTCGTATTGAAAAAGCGCTTGAGTGGCAGCCCGCTTGCATACAGCCAGGATTTCAGTTCTTCGTATGTTGGATTTTCTTCTTTAATATTGCGGGCTGTATAGGCGATTTCATGTTCATCAAGCCAGCGCTTGGCTTTCTGGCAGGTTGAGCAGGGCGGATAGTGAACAAACAGCATCGGGATAACCTCCTATCCTTTGTATCCGGCGCCAAGCCGCTTTACAGCCGGGCCAGTTCTGCATCTATGGACCGAAGCAGCTCTTCAGGGAATGCATCCGGCATAAACCCGACAAGCTGGCGTAGCGAAGCGCCTTTAAGCAGCGGATTCTGCTGCAGAATATGAAGCACTTCCGGCAGGCGGCGCTGCAGCACCTCCTTGGCAGCCGGTATCTTGAGAAGCCGCTTGAACGGCAAATCCAGGCTAACCTGCCCGCCCTGCATCTGGGCGACCATCTCGGGCTTCGGCGGGATAACCCCCAGTTCGCCCCACAGATCAGCCAGGAAGGCCAAACTCATCGGCAGCCACTGCGCGGCCATAAAGTTCACACGGGCGGTATCACCGGCGCTGGTGCAGGCCCGTGCCAGTGAAAGGCCGTGTTCCCCGGTCGGGAAAATATGCATCGCGAACGGGATATCATGTTCTGACAAAGCTTCCGCAAAAACCAGGCTATTCTTAACCGGCACCAGGCTGTCACCCTGGGTTGCAAACAGGAAGGCCGGCGGTGTTGCATCGGTGACAAGGGCGCCCAGATCCGGTTCATGCAGGCGCCCCATCGGCGCCCAGGTAGCCCCAAGCGTCACAGCGTACCCAAGCACAAGTGCGTTTGGCTTTTCCTCACTTTGGGTGCCCAGCGCGGCGGCCAGATGCCCGCCGGCTGAAAAGCCAATCGCCACGATTTTATCCGGGGCGATACGGTACAGGGCCGCATTTTCCCGCAGATGGCGCAGGGCTGCCTGGGCGTCCTGCAAAGCCTTGTCCAGCGGGCAGCTGGTTCCGACGGTATACCGCAGAACAAAGGCGTTATACCCTTCGGCCAGGTACGCCAGCGCCACCGGCTCCGCTTCACGGTCAGAACAATATTGATACCCGCCGCCCGGGAAAATCAGCGCAGCCGGGCGGATTTCGGTGTTGGGCATTGCTGTGCTGGGGTCCTGCAGGTAACAGGTCAAGGTTGCGTGGTTCGGTCCCACAGAGATGACATTGCATTGCATTGGCAAAATCCTCTTTTGTACAGGTGTTTAATGTGATTTCAGTATAGCACAACCATCCTATCCCGCGCAACAGACGCGAAAATCATTTATCGAAAATTTACAGTCTGTTTGCGATTTGCGGCGCCGCCCATCCAACCAGAAGGAGCTGGACCGCCAGGATCGCCGGTATCCCCACCACAAACGCGCGGTGCTTTGTTTTGTGGCGGAACAGATACATTCCCGCCCAGCAGCCAATGCTTCCGCCCAGGGCGGCTACCAAAAACAGCGTGCGCTCCCGGATGCGGTGACCGCCGCGCCGGGCTCTGCGCTTATCAAACGCCATCAGGCAAAGCCCCAGAAGATTCAGCAGCGCCCCGTATCCCCCGGCAAGCATCCACATGTCCTGCATTGTTTTGCCCCTTTCCGAAAAAACAGCGCAGCTTTTTCATCTCGCCGTTTGGTATAGCAGGAAGGGAACCCTGCCGCGGCCAAATGCCGGGCAAGGCCCCCTTCCGGTTCATGCGCTGAGGACAGTGCCGTCCGCCAGCGTGATGGTGTATCCATTATAGTCGATCTCGCCTTCATTGTACAGGGCCGAGATTACGCAATCCGCCGTAAGCTCCCAGCGGCTGCCTTTTTCAATGGTTACAACCGCGGTTTCCTCGGCTGCGCTTTCTTCAGCTGATTGTAAAATCTGCACAGACCCCGTCAAGGTGCTTCCCTCTGTCAGGCGCAGGGCCAACTGTGACTGTGTATCCACCACAATATCCCCTGTAAGCTGTTGCGCTTCCGCTATGACGGTGGCTTGGGCTCCGTTTTGCCCTGGAGTTCCCCAGCCTGCCTCTGCATCACTGCCGGCCACACGGAGCAAAGCCCCATCCCCTGAGTTTTCGATCGTCACATTGTGCAGAAGAAGTTCGCACCGGGTGTTGGTAATATAAAACAAATCCCCGCTGTTGCCAGTGAGGCGCCCTCCAAGCAGCGCCAGTTTGGCCGCCTGCTCAGTGGCCCCCGCTGTTGGCCGGTAAATCAGCATAGTACGCGGTATCTCGCCTTCATAAGAAAGGAAGCTTTCGTTCCGGTTCCCGCTGATCTCGCAGTTCTCAAGCGTTACACTCTGTTCTCCGTCCAGCACCAACGCTTCGGAGTTATTGGCGGTGAGTTCTGCATTGCGGATGTCAACATCCGCGCCGGCATACAAAACTGGCGCGCCGTACCCGCCTGAAGTGTATGCGCCGCCGTTTACATCCAGAAGGCCCCCGTCGCTCACATACAACACAACGGAATCATTGCCCGCTGTTGTCACAGTCAATTGGTCCGCTTCCACCGCTCCGGACCCTGTTGCCAAAATACCTTTCGCGTTGTTGTCGGTGGTGGTAATCACCGAATCGATCAGTTCCACCACGGTACCCGCGCCTTCGCTGTACACGCCTGCACTGGCTGGCGACGCTGAAGTGACGGTTGCCTGACGCACCGTCAACTGCGCCCCCTCAGTAGCCAGCAGTGCCGCATTTTGCGCCAAAGCCTCATTTTCGGCGGCTGCAACGTCCCCGGTTTTCGATACTTTGACACGTTGCAGTGTCACAAGCGCAGCCTGCACCCGCAGCGCGTTTTCTGAATTTGTATCTGAAAGGTATGTGGTATCACGGATTGTAGCATCCGCTGACAAAACCGTCGTTTGACCCCCGCCGGCTGTTTCCTGCGAAACAGCCATTCGGGCAGTTTCCGGCGTTTCGTCTGCCTGTTGGGCTGTAGCAACACGCTGCGCAAGCGGCACAAAGCTTTTTGCCGTTTCGCTGGCTGTGCAACCAGCAAAGCCCGGCAAACAAAAAGCAGCCAGCACCGCCGCGAAAGCTTTATATTTTTTGAACATTTTTCTTGGAATCAAACAGGTTTTCCCTTCACAAAATTCAAGTGGAGCGTATAGCTTTTCCATCTTGGTTGTATTGTAGCCCCCAATTGTGAAAAATGTTCGTAACGGCTGTGAAGATTCGGTAGCGATTCCGCTTTTTTGTGAAATCACTGGTATACTTTTGCATGAACCGGGTACCCTAACCTATGGAGGTGCAAGAAAATGTCATTTCTGAATTGTTCCCAACAAGATTGCTGCCACAACAAAGGCGGCGAGTGCTGCCTGGGGTGCGTGAAGGTACACCATGCCGGCGAGCAGGATGCTGTCTGCCGAAGCTATCGCTGCAGCGAAGGGGTCGGCAATGTCGCAACCGATAACGCGCCTGCAACCGCTGTGACCGATGTGCGCTGTGACGACGCCGGTTGCCGGTACCTCAAAGGGACCTGCTGCTGCGCCGATCATGTCAGCATTGAGGAGGAAGGCTGCGGTCCACGCTGTCGAAGCCGCGTTGCCAAATAGCCTCCATTCGGACACGCACGGCCTGTGCGTGTCTATTTTTATGAAGGGCTTGACAAGCCGGGCAAACCCGGATATACTCAATACATACCAAAAGAATGTAAAAGGGGGGGCGGCATTTCCTATGGCACGCAACAAATATCCTGAAATCACACAGGAAAAAATTCTGGATGTAGCCCAGCGCCTTTTTCTTGAAAAAGGATACGAGAATACTACAATTCAGGATATTGTCGATGAGTTGGGCGGTTTGACCAAAGGGGCTGTATACCACCACTTCAAATCAAAAGAAGAAATTATGGACGCTGTTGGCGACCGTATGTTTTTTGAAAACAACCCATTCGAAGCGGTCAAAAAGCGTACCGATCTGAACGGTCTTGAAAAGCTGCGGGAAGCCATCAGGCTTAACCAGACCGACAAAGCACGGACTGATATGACGGTGCAGTCGATCCCACTGACTTACAGCCCCCGCGTTCTGGTGGGAATGATTGATTCCAACCGGCGTATCCTTACCCCTTATTTCCTTACCTTGATCGAAGAAGGCAACCGCGACGGTTCGATTCACACCGATTATCCCCGGGAGATTGCCGAGTTGCTGCCGCTGCTGACGAGTTTATGGCTGTTGCCCTCTGTTTTTCCGGCCACACGGGCAGAAATGCGCCGAAAATTCTCTTTCCTGGGCGATATGCTGGAGAAGATGGGCGTGCCGCTGTTTGACGATTCGATCCGCACGCTTGTCAACGATTTCTTCGAACAGATACCGGAGCAGGCCCCCCAGCCGCCTGCCGGGCTCCCTATCGATCCGGCACAGAACCAAAAATAAAGTTGCCGTATGGCAATTTTATTTTGGCAATATACATTCATTCAGTATGTATGATTCTTTCAAAACCTGCTGTACAGTTTTTTTCTATAATACTGACCATCCAAACATATGAAAGGAGTTTCGCATGTGTTATCCCGCTCTATCCACCCATCACCTAACCAAGGCCTTTGCAGGGAAAACAGCAGTCCAGAGTTGCAGTCTTTCGGTCGAGCAAGGCTGTATCTATGGCTTTTTGGGGCGTAACGGCGCCGGTAAGACCTCTGCTCCTTTTTTTCTGTTCGCTGCTGGCCGGATTGCTGGGGGGCTTGCCGTCTGGATCGGGATGCGCAAAAATTCAGTGCCTGCCACCCTTGTTGCTGCGGTGGCGCTGGTCTGCCTGGCCTGCCAGACCGGCAGCATCGCCCTCTCTGTGCCGCCGTTTTTGCTTTTGATTTTGGCGGTGGCCGCTCTTGCGGCTGTTTTCGCCGTTCTTGACCTTGTCTGCCTGATTGAATCCAAGGAGGTCTGACCCATGCCGTCTCAACGCCTGTTCACCCGCAATTTCAGCTTCCTGGTTTTTGGGCAAATCAGCTCACTGTTCGGGAACTACACCCTGAAGTTTGCACTCTCCATGTATATCCTTGAAAAGACCGGTTCTGCATCGGCATTTGCGACGATTCTTGCTGTTGCGATGCTGCCTACCATTCTTCTTTCCCCTCTCGGTGGCATTCTGGCAGACCGTGCCAACCGCCGCAACATCATGGTTGTGCTGGATGTCCTGTCCGGTTTTACCGTCCTGTTCGCCGGGCTGGCCCTTCCTCTCGGGCATGAAATGCTTGTGGTCGGCATTTTGCTGGTTGTGCTCTCGGTGCTCTCGGCTTTTGAATCCCCCACCGTGCAGGCATGTATTCCACAAATGCTGTCAAACGACAATCTGACGAAGGGAAACGCCGTTGTCAACCAGGTGCAGGCGATCGCCGCGCTGGTCACTCCCTTCCTGGGTAGTCTTATCTATGTGGCCTTTGGTCTTGCGCCGGTTCTGTGGGGCACGGTCGTCTGCTTTTTTCTAACAGCTTTGCTTGAGTGTCGTATCCGGATCGAATACCACCGCCCCATGCGTGCTGTTGGCGCATGCGCTGTCATCCGGGAAGATTTCTCGGTCAGCCTGCGGTTTCTCCGCCAAAAGCAGCCTGTCATCTTGAAATTGCTGTTGTTGGCGGCGCTGGCCAATTTATTCGTATCCGGCACCGTGGTGGTCGGCTTTCCCTATCTTGTACGTACGGTGCTCGGCCTTTCCTCTGAACTGTATGGCGCGGCCGAAAGTGCGATGGGCGTCGCGGCCGTTCTCGGCAGCCTGTTTGTCGGGGTTGTGGGGCAGAAACTGCCGCTGCGCCGGCTTGCTTTTGCCTTTGCCGGGTTGGGGGCCTGCCTGCTGCCTGCGGGCTTTGCCTTTTGGGCCTCCTTTTCCCCGTTCAAAATCTATCTGATTCTGTTGGCGGCTTTTTGCTGCTGCCAATTCGCAGGCAGCGTGTTTTCCACCTATGCAATCTCGATCATCCAGGCCCGCACACCGGAAAAATTGATGGGCAAGATCATGTCTCTTGTCTTCACCTTGGCGCTTTGCGCCCAGCCGTTGGGACAAGTTGTGTATGGCGCGCTGTTCGACCGCCTTGCATCAAACCCGGCCTTTGTGCTGCTGCCCAGCGGTCTGGTTGTCTGCGCAATCGGAGCGTTGTCTCACCCGTTTTTTTCGAGTATGGAGAGGCGGGACGGCTGATCCGTTTTCCAGTTAGATCGAATCCTCTGTTCTGAGCAAAAGACCCGAGGTTTCAGGCGCATCGCACCTTGAACCTCGGGTCTTCATTTTGACATTACAACCGCACCTTTGCGGCAAAACTGCCAAGGCAAATGTTCGTGTAATGTCCGTTTGGTGGAGATGAGGGGAATCGAACCCCTGTCCGAAAAGAAAGCGGTTAGAGTATCTCCGGGCGCAGTGTGTTTATTAAAATTCCCTTGGCGCGGGCGAGCACACACGCGCTACGCCTTGGTAGCTTCATGAATACCTGACGGACGGCAAAGCTTAGGCCCGTACATGTTCAGCACCTAATCGACGCCCCGGCCCCGTGCGGTGCTAAAACGGGCGGGACGGTCGGGCCTAATTAGGCCGCGACGGCAACGGGATAATCGTTGTCAGTTCATTTAAGTTGGCGCTTTTATCGTGGGTCACCGCCACGGCCCGCTGCTCACGCCCCTCTCCCCCCGTCGAAACCATTACATCCCCGCATAAGCGGCGGTTGCCGCGGATAGGTTTGGGCCAAACAGCCTCAGCGCTGCTTCAGCGCGCGGTCGATATCGCGCTTGGCGTCCCGCGCTGCAGCAGACGCACGTTTGTCATACAACTTTTTGCCCTTGCACAGCCCCAGTTCGACCTTGACCCGGCCATGCTTGAAATAGAGTGACAGCGGAATCAGGGTATATCCCTGCAATTTGAGTTCCTGGGCAAAACGCCGAATCTCCGCCTTATGGGCCAACAGACGCCGCGGGCGGCGCGGGTCCCGGTTGAAGATACTACCCTGTTCGTACGGGCTGATATGCATTCCTTTGAGAATCAATTCGCCGTTATCGATATCCGCCCAAGCATCCTTGAGATTCACGCCGCCAGCCCGCAGGCTTTTGACCTCAGTCCCGGCAAGCGAGATGCCTGTCTCCAGCGTTTCCATTACGAAGTATTCATGACGCGCCTCCCGATTGAGGGCAATCACCTTTTTGGGCTCCTCTTTACCGGCCACGCGCGCCACCTCCTTCTCCCACTGCCGGGTAAGTTATTGTACCACCCGGCGTATGTTTTGTCAAGCAAAGCTTGTCGGCCTGCCGAAAAAAGCTTGTCGGCCTGCCGAAAAAAGCCCAAAATCACAGGCCGACATTTTCAGCCTTGCAATTCATGAAAAAGTAGTGTATAATAAACGCTGCGGACAGGGCAACATTGCGCTGTTTTGCATACGGATGTGGGCCCCGTGCGCGGGGGCCGCGTGAACCATGTCAGGCGGGGAACCGAGCAGCATTAAGCGCAGGCTCCCCGGTGCTGCGGTCAGCCTGCATCCGTATGCAAAACAGCACAACCGCGGGGCACACCCGCGCGGCCCTGTCCTTTTTCAATACACAAAACTTGGCAAAGGCAGGTGTTTCAGGTGTATCGCGCGCTGTATCGTAAATGGCGTCCGCGCCGTTTTGCGGATGTCGTCGGGCAACAGGCCATTGTCACGGCGCTGCAAAACCAGATCAGTGCCGGCCGCATCGGGCATGCGTACCTGTTTACCGGCACGCGCGGCACCGGTAAAACCACCTGTGCCAAGATCTTTGCCAAGGCGGTCAACTGCCTTGATACCTCAAGCCCGGAGCCATGCGGCGAATGTGCCGTCTGTAAGGGTATTGATGAAGGCAGCGTCTTGGATATTTCCGAAATTGATGCAGCTTCTAACAACAGTGTAGACGACATCCGAGACCTGCGTGATGAAACCGCCTATCTGCCGGCTGTCTGCCGGTACAAAGTGTATATCATCGATGAGGTGCATATGCTCTCCACCTCGGCCTTCAACGCGCTGCTCAAAACGATGGAAGAACCGCCCGAGCATGTCATTTTCATTTTGGCCACTACCGAGGTGCAAAAGGTACCAGCCACTATTCTTTCGCGTTGCCAGCGATATGACTTTGCCCGCATTACCGCCCAGGACATTGCCGGCCGGCTTGAGTATGTAGCCGGGGAAGAAAAGATTGCGCTGGCGCCCCCCGCCGCCGAACTGATCGGCCGTTTGGCTGACGGCGCCATGCGCGATGCGCTTTCCATCCTGGATACCTGTGCCGGTGTGAGCAACACGGTGGACGAAGCGCTTGTACGCCGAATGGCCGGCGTGACCGACCGCAAATACCTGTTTGAGATCAGCGATGCAATCGCAGCAGGCAATGCTGTGCAGGCCTTGGAGAAGGTGGCGGAACTGCGCCAGCAATCGGTCGATATGCGCCGGCTCTGCATGGAGCTTGCCGGGCACTACCGCAACCTGATGCTCTGTGCCCTGCCCGGCGGCACCGACCTGCTGACCGGTACTGCACCGGAAGAAGAAGCCGCTTACGCTGCGCGCAAAGATTTTCCGCAGCAGCAGGCCGTGCGGGCGATCAATGCTTTTGGCAGCGCGCTGGAAAAGATGGCTCGCGGCACGGATCAACGCATTGAGCTGGAGCTGGCCATTTTTTCCCTGACCCAGCCTGAAGCTGCTCCCGTTGCCGTATCCACGCCGGCTGCTTACATACCACAGCCTTTTACATCAGGCGCAGCGGCGACGGTATCGCCGCCGCCCACAGCGTCGGCCGCCACAGCAGTGCCGCCAGTTGCCGCGCCCGCTGTTTCGGCCGGTACGCCGCCGGCAGAGACCCCCGCCGTTTCCCCTGCTCCCCCTTTGCCGGTGGCAGAATCCGCTGGCCGGCCGCAGCCGGCAGGGCCGGCCGGACCGCCACAGCCGTTCCCGCAATGGGCGGCCGTTCTTGAAGTGATTGCAGAGCGGGACCCGATGCTATCCTCCTTCTTGCAAGGAACCCGTGCTTATTACGATGGCCGCCGCGTGCTGTTTGAGTGCAGCGATGCCTTTCGTGATTATATCAAAAACAACAAGGACGTTTCCAAGCAGATCAAGGAGTGCATCTATGACGTGACCCATCTCAACTGTTTTATCGGTCCATACCAACCGCCAAAGCAGGAGGACAGCGGTACACCGGCCGTCTCGGTTGATGAGACGCTGCGCCAGATGCAGAGCCTTGGCGTTGATGTGCAGATTGACGAAAAGTGACTTTCTGCCTTACCGCTGTATAAACTAAAACAAAAAGGAGATTCTTTATGAAAGCCAGACTTCCCAAAGGATACGGCCGACCCGACCCGCAGGCCATGATGCGCCAGGTTCAGAAAATGCAGGATGATATCCGTGCCAAGCAGGCCGAACTGGAAGCGCGCGAGTATACCGGCACCGCCAGTGGCGAAATGGTTTCGGTCACCATGACCGGCAAACATGAGGTGACCGCCGTCAAGATCAAGCCCGAAGCGGTGGACCCGGACGATATCGAAATGCTTGAAGACCTGATCGCCGCGGCGGTCAACAGCGCTTGCGCCGCGGTGGACAAAGATTCAGAAGAAGAAATGTCCAAGATGACCGGCGGACTGAACATCCCCGGCCTGGGCTGAAAGAGGTTTCCATGCAGCAACCCTCAGAACCACTGGAAAACCTGATCGACCAGTTTTCCCGCTTTCCCGGCGTGGGGCGCAAAGGGGCCACCCGGATGGCCTATGAAGTAATGTCTATGCCGAACGAACAGGCGATGGAACTTGCCAAAGCGATTGAATCCGCCAAAACCAAGCTGCACCGATGCCGCCTGTGCCAGGACTATACTTCGGCGGAGGTCTGCCCGATCTGTTCTTCTCCCAAACGGGATCGTTCTGTCATCTGTGTTGTCGAAGCCCCGCGGGATATCAAGGCTATTGAACGTACCCATGAATACAAAGGCCTTTACCATGTACTGCACGGGCTGATCTCCCCCATGGATGGTATCGGCGCAGACCAACTCTGCGTAAAAGAACTGCTTGCCCGGTTGGATGATACTGTCAAGGAAGTTATTATGGCTACGAGCCCCACGGTTGAGGGGGAAGCCACCGCGATGTATCTTGCCAAGCTGATCAAACCGCTTGGTATCCGTGTCACCCGGCTGGCCTATGGGCTACCAGTAGGTTCTTCGCTGGAATATGCCGATGAGACCACCCTTTTCCGTGCAATGGAAGGCCGCGGGGAACTGTAAAAGCCCATCTCAGCACCAAACCAAAAAACGGAACTGCCGAGAATTCTCGTGCAGTTCCGTTTTTTCGTGTTCAGGCCAACGGAATGTCAATTTCCTGCGCCAGTGTTGTGCTGTAAATGGTCAGTTTGGTAACCGGCACGCCCAAACGCATCGCAAATGCATAGCGATACAGTTGCAGTTGTTTGGCGTAAGACTGGATGTAAAAAGCCGGGTCTTGGGAGCGATCCGTTTTGTAATCAAGAATTTCGGCATGATCGGCAAAAACCAGCACTACGTCTGCGATGCCCTGCACAAGAACCTGCGCGCCCTCCGGCGCAGCGGCGCCTTCCGGCATGACAGCGCCGGCCGGCAGTGCGGTGATAAAGGGTTCTTCCCGCAAGACAGTGTCTGCCAGGCGGATACGCCGCCAGACCACGCTTTCAAAGAAAGGTCGGACGTCGTCCAGCCGCAGATGTGCGGCCAATGCCGGATCAAGCAGCTGCTGGTCCACCTGGCGCTGTACCTCTGCATCCAGGTCAAGTACCTCCGTATGGAAGGGGACACTCTGTAAAAATGCATGGATGGCTGTTCCCCGTTCCGCCCCGGTTAGGCCGTTTTTCTGCATAAACGCCGGGCGTTCAAGCGCCAGCGGCCGAGCTGCGTGGGTTACGGCCGATACGCTGACCTTGGCCGGTATATCCCGCAGGGGGCGGCGGGGGTCCTTCCAGGCAAAACTCTGCTGCAAAGCTGCCAGCAAAAGCTGATCCGGCTCCGGTTCCGGTGGCTCCGCCGGTGCAGCAGCGGGCGCCGGCGGCGTGCAAAGCCGAATGGTCAGGGATGCCTTACTTGTGAAAGGCGGTGGCAGAAAGTCGGTGCGTGCCCACAGTTCGGCACTGCCCGGGTGCCGAAGCGCTGCCGTAAGCAGCCACCCGGACCAAGAAGAAAATGTTTGCAGCATTTCAGGCCCGACCGCACCGGCCTTGGCGTAGAGCGCCGGGCTTTTAAGCGATGAGTCCAGTTGCTTGACCGGAATTGTGACAATCAGCACATCCTGCGCGCGTGTCAGCGCGACATAGAGAATCCGCATCTCTTCACTGAGTGTTTCTGCCTTGATAGCCTGGGCCAGCGCCGCATAGGGCAGCGTTTTATACCGGCTGGCGCGGCGGCCATCCCGCAGGGTCAGCCCAACACCGAGTGTACGGTGGTTAAGCACCGGCCGGATCACATCGCTCTGGTTGAATTTATGGGCGGTATTGGCCACAAAAACAATGGGGAATTCCAGCCCTTTGGAACGATGTACCGTCATGATGGAAACGCAGCCCGGGCGGCTTTGTCCCCCGCCGGCCGGCTGTATGCCCCCGCTGTGTTGAGCCGCCTGCATGGCCCGGATCAGCGCCGGCAGCCCACGCGCACCGGCGCCGGATGCCCAGGCCACAAAGGCGCGCAGATCTTCACGGCAGCGAGGGCCATCCGGCAGCGCCCCAACCGCAGCCAGGTAACCGGTACGGGCAAGCAGCTCCTCGATCAGCTGATCTACCGACAGTGTCCTGGCCAGGTGCCGAAATACCGCGAGATCTTGCAAAAAGGCATCAAAACGTCCGGCACCATGGCGCAGCACCGCAGCATACAAACTGCCGCCCGGTATTTTCCCTCGAAGGTGCACAAGGTCATCCGGCGTATAGGGGTACATCGGGCTGAGCAGCACAGCTGCAAGCTCCACATCCTGGGCCGGGTTATCAACCACACGCAGCAGCGCTGCAAACGGCCGGATGTGCGGGGCATCAAGCAGATCGGCCGCGACATCGGCGTAGACCGGGATTTCCGCCGCCCGCAAAGCCTCTTCATAGACAGCAAAGTCCTGACGGCCGCGCAACAGAATGCAAAAGTCCTCGAACTGACACGGGCGGGTGCCAGCCTTCCCGCGCACAGGGTATCCCTCTGCCTGCATTTCCCGAATGCGTGCGGCAATCACGGCAGCGTCTGATGCGGCATCAGCGTTTTCCAGCACGTCAATCTCACACAGGCCACGGTAATCAGACGGTTTGCCGACCACCAGTCGCTGTCCTTTTCCGTAGGCGATGCCGCCCAATGATTCAGAGAAGATTGTCTCAAAAATATCGTTGATGCCCTCTATCACAGCCGGCGCGCTTCGAAAATTGGCGTCCAGCGAAATAGTTGCCGGTTCTTTGAAGGGAATCTGCTGTGGGTCAGGGTAAGGGCGCCAGGCTGCCTGTTTGGCCGCAAAAACACTCGGGTCAGCCTGGCGGAAGCGATAAATGCTCTGCTTGATATCGCCAACAAAAAAGAGATTGGACGCATCCGGCGCAGCCAGCGAAAAATAAATAGCGTCTTGCAGGGCGTTGGTATCCTGGTATTCATCAACAAGCACCGCTGCATATTGGCGGCTGACCGTTTTGCACAAAGGGGTACGCGCGCCATCCTGTGTTTGGAGCAGATCAAGGGTCAGATGCTCATAGTCAGCGTAATCCAGCACTTTTTCCGCAAGCTTCGCTTGAAAGTAAGCATCAGCAAACAGCTGTACCGTCTGCACAAGTGCCTCCACCAACGGTGCGGCACGGCGGCGGTCTGCCGCAAACTCAGCCGCGGTACACAACAGCCAGTCTTTGCGCAGTTGTTCGGTCTGCTTTTTGGCGCGGTCACGCAGTTCGGCGGCGGCGCTGGCGGCCGGGTTGGCGCTCCGGCCGCCGTTGATCCTGCCCGGGCGTTTCCAACCGCCTTCTTCGTCCAGCGCGGCAATAGCGCCGTCCCAATCGGCGTTTTCCAGCACTTTGGCCAGCCGCTCCAGCCGGCTCTGGTCATCCAGCAGCACACCGGTAAACGCGCGGTCGGCAAGTTCGTCTTGAGCGGCCGCCTGCAAAGCCGCTTCCAACAACCGCAGAATTCCACGCACACGGTCAACCGCCCCGCACAGCAGCGTCCGGCCCCACAGCGTCTGCGCCGGGGGCAGATCGGCCTGCCATTGGGTGGCAAACTCCCGCAGCGCGCGGTTCGGATGCGGCAGCGCACGGGTAAATTCATAGAGTTCGAGCACCACGTTGCCGGCTGTCGAATCCGTTCGGCCGCGGTCATACAGGTCGGCAAAAGCACGGAAATCCGGGTTGGCGTACGCCTGTTCGAGCACGGTGGCCAGCGTATCCTGCCGGATACGCCCAAGCGTCGCCTCATCGGCTGTTTCGAAATCCGGCGGAATTTCGAGTGCTGTGAAGTGCTGCTGCACAAAATGCAGGCAAAATGCATCCACTGTGCCGATTGAGGCGCGCTGCAGCCGCATCTGCTGGCGGCGCAGCCGACTGTTGCCGGGGTCTGCGCGTACTTCTTCCGCCAGGCGTTCGGTGATATCGGCGCGCAGTTTGGCTGCAGCGGCGTTGGTAAAGGTCATCATCAGCAGGCTGTCGGCCTCGATTGGATGATCCGGGTCAATAATCAGGCCCACGGCCCGCTCAACCAGCACCCGGGTTTTGCCTGAACCTGCTGCCGCACTGACAAGCAGACTGCCACCGCGCGCTGTGATTGCCGCGGACTGCGCCTTTGTAAATTCGATGGTGTTGGACATGGTATGTTTCCTTATTGATGCAACGGAATAATAAATAGCCCGATTTCACCGCCGGCAACAAACCTGCGATGATGAAGCGGCTCAAAGCAGAGCTTTTTGATTGTGCAGTTTATTCAAACGGGTCCTGCTGTTGTTCCAGGTCGCGTTCGCCCTCTCCATCCGCATGGCGGCAGACTGCGCGGTAATCGCAGTAGATACAAGGGCTCTTGGAGGAAGGCGCAAAAGGGACAGCCGCAATATTGCCGCCATAAAGGTTTTCTGCCATCCGGGTCAGCAGACTGTCAAGGTGGCTGCGGATACGGGCGAACTTCTCCTCGCTGGCAAGGTGCTGCTTAGCTGCCTGCGCCGTTACCTGCCCTGTCTTGGCTGAAAAGCGCAGCGGCGCGAACGCGCCTGTACCCCGTGTATCCATGGCCCGGTAGATGCTTTCTTCGTCAATCAAGAGTCCTTCCAGCGGATAAACTGCCGGTTCCGGCTCGGCATCCTGGGCCGGGCGGGATTCGGTGGCGGGGGTGGGATCGGCCCAAAGATATTCAACCCCGGCGATCTTTGGATTCGGGAAAAGCGCCCCCCCGTTCTGCACAAGGGTAAAAAGATACAAAAGCATCTGGCAATCAAGCCCGTGCCAGACTTCTCTCAGGTCAAATTTTTTGCTGCCGGTTTTGTAATCCACGACCCGCAGGTAGGTGTCGCCGCCAAGCTCCATTGCGTCTACCCGGTCCACCGTACCGATAACCCGGATCGTATGCCCTGCCCCGTCGGTCAGTTCCACAGGCGGAACAGTCGGTGCCGCAGGGTCTTCGGGATCAGGTTCATCCTGGATGCGCAACTCAAACGCGACAGGCTTGAACCCAGATTGGCGCAAGTCCCGCTGGATAAAGCCGAGCAGTTCTTTAAGGTTGCGGGCGATCCGCTCGATCAGGTACTGCATCCGCACCCCGTCTGCGGGCAGGCTGGCCGCTGTATATTCCGCCACAAGTGTATCGACCATCGCGGCAATTTCTTCCGCCGTCATCTCGCGGAAAGTATCCCTGTAGCGGCGCAGCGCCTGTTCCAACACCCAGTGGGTTAGGGTGCCGCTGATGTTGGGCGCCAGCTCCGCTTTCTGGCGCGGTTTGGCGCGCAGTACATACTGCATGAAATAACCAAACGGGCAGGAAGCGTACCGCTCAAACCGGGTGGGGCTGACAAGCAAGCGCCGGCCCAGAAGCTTTTCGAGCGCCAGTGTATCCTGCACCATGGCCGGTTCCCGCCGCGCCGCGCGGCGGATGGCCGCATAGCCCGGCATTTCGGCCGGCGTACCTTCAAGCTGCTGCAACGCGGCTTCCACCGCGGCGCGCTGCGGCGTGGGCTGTTGCCAAACACTGCCCAGCAGATCAAGCGCTGCAGCTGGCGCAGCCCCAAGTTCAGCCGGAGCAGGCTGCCAAGCTGGCACTTCCAGCAAGCGCAGCGCCGGCGCAATGGCCGATGTGACCGGCAGACCAGCCGCACCACCAGGCCAGGACAGCCAGAGCCAACGTGCTGCGGCGGTCATCGCCTTATAAAAACACACCTGTTCACGGATCATACGGTTCTCAAAGCAGTCGGGCAGTTCGGCGCCTTGCGCTATCATTACATCACGGTCGGCGTGGGTCAGCAGCCCGCGGTCTGCCGGCGTTTGGGGAAATTCTCCTTCTGCCAACCCGAGCACGAAACATGCGTCGGTCTCGGGCAGCCGCATCCGCCCGGCGGTTGTAAAGATCACACTGTCAAGGCTCTGCGGGATGTGCCCCATATCGGTGGTGCGCAGCAGCAGGGTGAAAAGCTCGTCATACTCGGCCGGGGTCAGGGTGTTCGGCTTCCCTTCCGCCATACCGGCCAACTGCACAAGTTCGTTCAGCAGCCCGGTAACGACATTCCATTCCCGCAGCGTTTCATCGGCAGCCGGCAATTCCCCCTGCGCGCGCAGGGATTCTGCCAGCTTTTCCAGCGCGCAGGGGACGCCAAGATCTTCCATAAAGAGGTAGATCTGCTTTGTCAGCTGCGTCACATCCGCCCCGCGGGCGCGGTCGATGAATTTTCCGGCACGGCCGGCAAGGAAATCACGGGCTTTTTCGGCCAGTTCCAGGTCTTGTTTGTCCTGCTCTGACCAGCTGTCCACATAGCCGCTCGGGTTGCGGGTAAAAGGCTGGCGCCAATCCTCGGCACGAAGCGGCCATGTATACGCATAGTTTTCGAGCGCACAGGCGGCTTCTTCCTCCAGGTCAAGCAGACCGGTTTTGAGCAGCTGCAGCAGCGCTGCGCCGCTTATGCCTCCCCGCAGCAGCGCAAGCGCAGCATGAACAGCACGGGCCGGCGCGGTATTTTCCGGCGTTGTGGGTTCGTCAAAAAAAAGCGGAATGTTCTGCAATCGGAATTCGTACCGCACGGCAGATAAATAGGTCGCCGCGTCGCGGCAAATCACTGCCATCCGGTTATAAGGCACCCCTGCGCGCGCGCAGGCTTTTATTGCAGCAGCCGCAGCCTTGGCTTCTTCCTGCCGGCTGTCAGCCTGGCAGTATCGGATGGCCGGTCCCCCTGAAGCGTCGGCACGCACTGTCTGTTCGGGGGTGTAACCGGGATCAGCCAAAAGAAGACCGAGCTCGGCAAGGGCCGGCGCGTCACGGTGGCGCAGGTCTTCCGTCAGGGTGATTGTACGGGTTTCAATGCCTGCATGTGCGGCAAGCGCTTTGAGAGTACCCGCCACTTGGCGTGCCCCGCTGAACACGCCCACGCCGCCGTCGTTTTCCTGTAAACCATCACAACACAGGCTGACCGTGAGATCGGTGGCTGGCAGCATCGCTTCGAGCAGCGCCCGCTTGGGGGCGTTGAAGGTATCAAATTCATCAATGTACACAGCGCAGCCGGAAAAAAAGTCTGCCCCAGCGCCGGCTTCCCGTAACCGGCGTGCCGCCAGTTCCTGCCGGTCGCCGGGGTCCATCGCAGTCTGTGCCAGCAAGCTTTCATACGCACCGTAGATCAGGGCCAGTTCACTGAGTTTTTCGGTATCCGCACCGGGGCCCTGGGCGTAGCGGGCCAGTGTGTCAGGGCGCACCCCGGCACTTTTCAATTCCTCAATTGTCTCGGCCATTTTCTGGCAGAACGCTGTGCTCCTGCGCTGACGGCTATAATACACCACTTTATCGAGCAGAGAATCCAGTGCGCGCCGCACCAGAACGGCGCGCCCAGCTTCACTCAAGGTAGGCACCGCGACCCCGCCATACCGGCGCAGCAGCGCTTCCGCGAGCGATGTGAAGGAATAGCTTTCCACAAAACCGGAAAGAGTATCCCCCAACACGCCATAGAGCGCGGCCTCGGTGGAGGAGGTGAATTGTTCCGGCACCAGCAACAGGCTGCGCTGCCCGGCCTGCGCACGCGATTTGATTTGGGCGCGCAGCCGGCTGGATTTACCGCTGCCTGATGGGCCTAGAAGCAAGGTGAGCATGATAGAGGGTCCGCCTTTCACATTGGTTCGGGTGCACAGCGGGCAACCGCCGCCACAACTGTAACTATTATACACCGTTTACCCCGCACCCGCAAACCGGGCTTGTGCGGTTCAGCCTTTATCATTTTGTCTGCGCGGGTGCAGCGTATCCCACAGGGCGCTGCGAATTTCATATTTGCCAAAAACCAGCGCATTTTCTTCCGCCCGGTCGTACTTTGCTTCGCTTGCTCCAACGCAGAGCGCCGGGTAGAGTACGCAAAACCAATTGTGTCCCTCGGCGCGGCCAATCTCCACACGCAGCGCCGTATAGGTACCGGCAGGCAGACGAAAGCCATCATATTGCTTTGCCGCAAATGGTTCTTCCACCAGCCGCATCTGAACCACGCGCGCCCCTGTCACCTGCTGGGCCGCCGCCTGCAAAGCGGGCAGCGCCGCGCGCACGGCCGCCACAGCTTCCGCTTTGTCTGTCGCGTCGGCGGTAGCAGCGCTGACCGCCTCCAAGATGGCATCGCGCACGGCAAGTTTCTGAATCTGGTCAGATAGCGCATCGCTGTTGGCCAGCACATGCAGCCGCAGCGTATCCCGGCAGACCAAGCGGCATGTTTCCCGATAGTTCCAGGCCGCCGCGCTAAGTACCACGGCCAAAGCGAAACCAAGCACACAGCCAAGCTCAACTGCCAGACGCAGGCGCTGCGGCTGGTTGCGGAGATACAAAGACATACAAAACACCCCTTTCGCCCAACAGTATAGGCACAAAGGGGTGTTTGCATACAAAAAAGTCTGTTCCGAAAGACAGCTACTCATAAGACAGTATCAACAAAGCATTGAAAAAGGGATAAGGATAGCTTGACGCTGATTTCTTTGTGTTCTATAATTATTTTATCGGAGCGATAAATAAAGAATTTGACGGAGAGGTGAGACAAATGTTAGATAGAAGAATCCCCTTTTATAACACTATTTTGAGATGCGACTATTACAAATATAAGAATGTAGCATTGCCAAAAGGATTCTCTATTGTGAATTATAAAAGTGGATATGAGAGAGCGTGGGCGGAATTGGAGTACGCCATTGGAGATTTTGAGTCTCCGGAAGAAGCGGAAAATTATTTTATAACGACATATTTGCAGAAGCAAGCGTTGTTAAGAAATATCCTTTTTCTCATAAATGACAATAACATGGTAATTGGCTCATGCATTGCTTGGCAAGACAAACGAGGAGATTCCTTTGTTTCTTCGTTGCATTGGCTGATTGTTGATGAAAAATATCAGGGTATGGGTTTGGGAAAAGCCTTATGTTGTGCCACTATGAATATTTTCGAAGAACAAGAGAAGCTCCCTGTTTATATCCATACACAACCATGGAGTTGGAAGGCTATTTTTTTATATCTTTCATTGGGTTTTAAACTTCAAAAAAGCGACACATTTTCACACTACAAAAACGAGTATCATCAGGCGATGACAGAATTAAAAAAGATTGTAACAGAAACGCAGTTTCAATTATTGCTGGAATTATCCGAGAAGTAAACATTGTCTGCTCTACTTCAAGGCTGAAAGGAAAAGAAGTCTGCCCAACACATTTTATCCGCGCCGTTGTCTTGGTACAGGGCATATTCTCTCACATGAAATTGACGATTGCCTGTGGTTCTAACCATGAAGAACAATTCCGAAAAGCTATGGGTGTAAAACAGAAAGCCGTAGCAAAAAAAGAACAGGCATCGAAACAACGGTAACTGACACAAGCGCAACGGCGGATAGAAGAACTTGACCGGCTGTTCAAGCATTTGCAAGGACCGTGCCAACGGGAAATTTTACGCTGTCTTATGGGTACCGCCCATAGGTGCTGCCTTTTTTCGGCAGCGCCTATGGGCGCGCAGCTTTCTCAGGCAATACCTGCGCACCGCCGCGCACCGGGCGGCAGAGATAAACCTGTTTGTAGCTGCCTTGCAGCGCTTGCACAGCGGCGCGGGCTGCATCTTCACCGTCAAACACGCCAAACACCGCCGCGCCGGAGCCGGTCATCTGGCTGGTCAGCGCGCCGTGTTCGTTGAGCTTGGCACAGATAGCCGGCGTCTCCTGCGCGCCGGAACAATGTTCGAGCGCATTGCCCGCCGCCGCGCAGATCGCGGCCAGGTCGCCGGCCCGGACAGCGGCTTCCTGCCGTTCACAATCCGGATGCACCGGGCTCCCCATCTGGTCGTACCGCTGAAAGGCTTCCGGCGTCGAAACGCCGATGCTCGGCATTACCACAACAAACCGGCAATCCGGGCAGGGCGGCAGCGGTTTGAGCAGGTCCCCCACCCCGCGCACACGGCAGGTGCCGCCCATCAGGGCAAACGGCACATCGGCACCAATTGTTGCGCCAATCGCACAGAGTTCGCTCATGGAAAGTTTCGCACCGTACAGTTCGTTCATACCGACCAGCACGCCGGCTGCATCAGCGCTGCCACCCGCCATGCCAGCGCGTACCGGTACAGCCTTGTGGATCGTGATATCGACGCCGGCCAAAAGACCGGTATAGTCAAAGAAAGCCAGCGCGGCTTTGATCGCGGTATTTTTGTTGTTGACCGGCACAAAACTGCCCGGCATACGCAAATTCAGGTAAGGGCTGCGGCGCAGCACAAGCCGCTCCTGCAGATCGATCGCCTGCATCACCATATCCAGGTCGTGGTAGCCGTTCGGCAGTGTGCCGACGACGTCAAGCGCCAGGTTCAGTTTGGCCGGTGCGAGCACGGTCACGGATTTGCGTTGTTGCATAGGAACCTCCCGGCCGGCGGCCTTGTGCCGACCGCCCCCGTTGTTATGGTTGTTCGGAATGTCCGGCCCGTACCAGACGGTACAGGCAGTAAATACCGGCCGCGATAAGGCCGGCCCCACCCAGTATCCCGATCGGATCCGGCCCAAGGAACGGATTAGAGGGCTGCGACATAAACAGATCGGACGGCGCGGCAAGACCCAGCGCATTAAGCGAGGCATGCAGCAACGCCACCGGCCAGACCGACTGCACCTGGAAGAAAAGCGCGCCCTCGATGCAGCCAAGCACGACGCAGAAAATTACCATCGCTGCGATGCCGAACAGCGGGTGCTCGGCGCCATAGTTATAGCCCATCGCGATGAACGGCGCATGCCACAGCCCCCAGATTGCGCCGGTCAGTACCACGGCCGAAGCCGGGGCGAAACCCTCACACAGTTTGGGCAGCAGGTAGGCGCGCCAGGCAAATTCTTCCCCCAGGCAGGAGAGCAGCCCTACCCAGGGGTTGACGAGTACCGCCAGCGGGATCATCACCGCGAGGTTGCCGGCATATGCGGCCATCGTCTGCACACCCAGATCCCGGGCGTAAACGCTGCCCAGCGGGTCGAACTGCGCGGGAAAAACGAGGAAATAGACCGCTGCCCCGGCATAGGCCAACAGCGGCGTGCCGAACCAAGCCAGCAGGTAAAACCGAATATTGCCGCGCAGATGTGGGACCAGGTACAGGTTATGCGCACCTTCCTGTGTGACAATGCGGGTCAGAATCACGCTGAGCGCCGGGGTGAACATACACGCAACCAGCGCGTTGCTCTGGCCGGTTTGGGCATAGACCGCCGCGCAGACAACCAGAAATATAATAGTGAAAACACCAAAAATCAATAGGCGCTTTTTGGTGATTTGCTGCATGGTGGGATGTGCCTTCTCTCTTTAGCTAAAGAAAAAACCGTGGAACTCATTTCAACCAGCCATGGTCGGCCAGGAAACGGCGGATGCGGCGCATCGCGGTTTCAAGATGGTCCACACTGTAGGCATAGCTGATCCGGGCATACCCTTCGCCCGAAGCGCCGAAGGCATCGCCGGGGATGATCGCGACTTCCTGCTCCTTCAGCAGCATCTCGCAGAATTCGGCGCTGGTCAGGCCGCTGCACGCGATGCTCGGGAATACATAGAACGCGCCGCGCGGCTCAAAACAGGTCAGGCCCATCTCGTTGAGCGCCTTGACTACATAGCGGCGGCGACGGTTGTATTCGTCCCGCATCATCTCGATCTCATCATCACAGCCGCGCAGCGCCACAATCGCCGCATACTGGCTTGTGGTCGGCGCCGACATAATGCAACTCTGGTGGATTTTGGTCATAACCCGTATGATCGGCGCAGGCGCAGCAGCGTAGCCAAGCCGCCAGCCGGTCATCGAGTAGGCTTTCGAAAAACCATTGACGACGATCGTGCGCTCCCACATATTGGGCAACGCGGCGATGCTGATATGTCGGTCTAGGCCGTAGGTCAGCTCAGCATAGATTTCATCGGACAGAACCAGAATATCGGTGCCGCGCAGCACGTCGGCTATCTCTTCAAGATCCTGCTGGCTCATCACCGCGCCGGTCGGGTTGTTGGGGTACGGCAGGATCAGCAGCTTGGTGCGCGGCGTGATGGCGGCACGCAGCGCCTCGGCTGTCAGGCGAAACCCATCCTCCACCCGGGTTGCAATGTGCACCGGCACGCCGCCGGTCAGCTGTGTGATCGGCTCATAGCAGACAAAGCAGGGCTCCGGGATGATGACCTCATCGCCGGGCTGCACCAGCGCGCGGATGGTTAGGTCAATTGCCTCGCTGCCGCCAACCGTCACAAGAATATTCTCCACCTGGTACGGAAGCTCCATCCGGCGCCCCAGATAACGGCAAATTTCAGCGCGCAGCTCCTTCAGCCCGGCATTGGCAGTATACTTGGTACGGCCCTGTTCCAGGCTGCGGATACCGGCGTCCCGAATGGCCCAGGGCGTCTTGAAATCCGGCTCGCCGACCCCGAGCGAGATACAGTGCGGCATATCCGCCGCCAGATCGAAAAACTTGCGGATTCCCGAAGGGCGCATTTCCTTGGCAGCCGGGGCCAGCAGTTGCTCGTAGTTCATCACAGCACCGTACACTCCCTATCGTCAGTCTCCTCGCCCTGGTACAGTTTGCCGCCGCGCTTATAGGTGCGCAGCACAAAGCTTGTGGCGGTGGTGAGCACATCGTCCAGCGGGGAAAGCCGCTTGGCCACAAACAGCGCAATTTCCTGGAAGCTGTGCCCTTTGATGACGACCTGCAGATCATAGCTGCCGCTCATCAGCTTGACGCTGTCAACCTCGTCAAAGCTCGCAATGACCGAGGCAATCTCATCAAACCCGCGGCTCTTGCGCGGCGATACATGCAGTTCGATAACGGCCTCCACCAGATTGACGCCGGCCTGTTCCCAGTCGATCAGCGCCTCAAAGCCATGGATATACCCCTTTTCCAGCGCCTCGTCCAGCATGGCGGCGACTTCGGTCGGGGTCTTATCCAGCATAGCCGCAATATCCTCTATCGGAAGGCGGCCGTTTTTTTCCAGAATACGCAGCAATTCTTCCATTGTGCAAATCCCCTTTTGCTCGAAATATTGGGTTCATTATAGCATATCCTACTTGAATTGGGTAGCCTTTTTTACCTTTGGGAATCCTCAAGGAGCCATTTCACACATATCCTGCCAGTATCGTTTGGGCGCGTGGGTTCGCTGGCAGCGTTCATTCCGGCGCTCCTCAATCGTCACCGCTTCAAAAAAGCGCTTCCAGAGTGCACGCCAGGCTTTTTCGTCCTCATCCAGGGCTTCCGGAGCCGGGGCGTAGCGCTGCATCCGCAAATACTGAACCTGGCCGTCTTTCTGCATAAGTGCCATTCCATGGGTAGCATCATAAATCATAAAGTTTTCGTCCGGCAGCCGGCCGCAAAAATGTCCGCGCAGAAGCGGCAGGACCGCATGATGCGGATGTACAACCGCGCCAAGCATCCCCTCTCGCTGCTCAAAGCGCAAAAACTCCAGGTATTTGCCAGCTTCATTGCGCACAGTGCGCGCCAACGCAAAAGCCGCAGCTACATCCGCATCGCCCAGCATCCGAGCCACCGAGGGCCCTTTTTCAAATCCCAGTCGCAGAAAACGCAGCAATATAAGCTCTTTGCCAGGTGTATCCGCCAGAAAACCGGATGTAACAATCTCCTCCACGGCAGCGCCCAGCCTGTGCAGGCCGTTCGCCACACGGCGGGCCACCACGGATTCGGTTTGGATCTCTCGGCTTTCAAACATGCCAAGTTGCCCCTGATCCGGCGGCGTGATCGCTCCAGGAATCTCTCTGCAGTGATAGCTCTCAAACACGCAGCACAAGAAACCGGCAAAACTGCCGTCGTACCGATAGCACACATCGGTTAAAGCCGCCTGGTAATGCATGCAATCGCCTCCTGACGCACTATGGCTGCCGCCTTGCGCGCTTCCACCCCGGAGGCTGCCAGCTGATGTACGGCAGGGGCCGCCGCCGGCAAAGGTTTGGCGGCAAAATCATCCAGTGAAAGCTGTTGTATCCCAATGCCAAATGCTTTCGGGTCTATAAGGGCGGCAGCAATTTCCTGCCTGGTTCCATGTCCGGCCGCCCGGCCCTCGCAAGTAATAAAATATTGCGCACGTTTGAGCACTACCCCAATCCGCTTGAGTTCTTCCATACCAAGGTGCTGGGTACGACGGGCCGCCACAATGCGCTGGGCGCTCTTGGGGCCGATCCCCGGTACCCGAAGCAGCGCGGCTTTAGGCGCCGTGTTGACTTCCACCGGGAAAGAATCCGGGTGGCGCAGCGCCCAGCTGCATTTGGGATCAAGGTAGGGGTCGAAGTTCGGGGCTTGCGCATCCAACAGTTCTTCCGATTCAAAACCATAATACCGCAACAGCCAATCTGCCTGATACAGCCGATGTTCGCGCAGCAGCGGCGGCGGTGTGGTCAGCGCCGGCAGACGCGGGTCTGGTACAACCGGCAGGTAGGCCGAATAAAACACCCGCTTGAGCGCATAGCGCCGGTACAGTCCTTCGCTCAGCCGCAAAATCTGCAGATCTGTCTCCGGTGAAGCGCCAATAATCATCTGGGTGCTTTGGCCGGCCGGCGCGAAAGATGGTGCATGGCGAAAAATAGCCATCTGCGCGCGGCTTTCGGCCGCTTTTTCCGCAATCTGCCGCATCGGGCGCAGAATCGATAGTTTGCCTTTATCCGGCGCCAAGCGCCGCAGGCTCGCCTCGCTCGGAAGCTCAATGTTAACCGAAAGGCGATCCGCCAGCAAGCCCAGCCGGGCAATCAAAGCAGGGTCTGCCCCGGGAATCGCCTTGGCGTGGATATACCCGTTAAAATGATATTCCTTGCGCAACAGCCGCAGCACTTCTATCATCCGCTCGGTTGTAGCGTCCGGACTCCCCAGCACTGCGCTGGATAAAAAAAGTCCCTCGATATAATTGCGGCGATAAAATCCGATGGTGAGTTCGGCAAGTTCCCGCGGCGCAAAGGTGGCGCGCGGCCGGTCATTGCTGCGGCGGTTGACGCAATAGCTGCAATCATAACAGCAGGCGTTGGAAAGCAATACTTTAAGCAGCGATACACATCGCCCATCTGGTGTGAAAGAGTGGCAAATACCGGGAAAACTGCAGTTGCCAAGCATCCCGTGGCGGCCGGCCCGCGCCACGCCGCTGGACGTACAGGCCACGTCATATTTCGCGCTGTCGGCAAGAATTGCGAGCTTTTCAGCCAGATCCATCCGGAACACCCCCAAAGGCTACGGAAAAATGCGTATAAAAAATAAACCCACCTCCCCCTGTTGGGGAAAAAGATGAGGCAGGCAGGTTTATCGGACTGTCATCAACGGACGCCGGATTTAACATCCGGTTTATGGTGCTTATATTCTGCTACAATAAAGACAGGCCACAAAGAGCAGCCAACGAACTACCATTTGGCCTTCGTTTCCACTACCTTGCCGGCAATATACAGATGGTCAAGATCCTCGCCTTTGATGATCAAGTCCTCATATGCGGGATTGAACGGGTGCAGCACAACCGCGTTGCCGCGCTGCAAATATTTTTTCAGCGTGCCTTCGCCATCCACGCCGTAGACCATAACCCCAAGATCGCCGTTTTCAAGGGTTGACTGGCGGCGTACCAACGCCAAATCCCCATCCGAGATGCGGGGCTCCATGCTGTCCCCTTTGACGACAAGGTAAAAATAGTTCTGCGGGTCCTTCACACTGGCATACTCTTTGCCATAGTCTTCCTCAAAGGCCAATGCGCCGTAACCGGCGCGCACCGTTCCAACCACAGGAATCAGGCATTCTTCGTAAGCGGCAAAGGCATCACGTCCCACTGCCTCAACTGAAAGGTTTGGTTCTTCAACTGTTTGGCGCAGCCCCAGCAAGGCGTCGGCCGTGGTGTCCAACAACTCGGCCAGGCGCGCTACCGTCTTGGGGTCGGGCGTAGAACGGCCGGTCTCCCACTTACCTACCGCCTGCTGGGTCACACCAAGAAGGCGCGAAAGTTCGGCCTGGCTGTAATGCTTAAATTTGCGGGCTTGTTTCAGGCGATCTGCAAACATCTGGTTTCTCCTTATAGGTATAAGCTGGGTGTCAAGCACACCGCTTGTTGTTGCTTTCTGCTCATATTATACAACCATGAGTAGTTTTTGTAAAGGGGGTTCTGCGGATTTTTTCAAGCTAAATTGTTGTCAGCCCACTTGACAACAACCGGTTGTTGTATTATCATGGAGACATTAAAACAACCCGGAGTTGTAGGTTCGCGTAAATCGCGGCCTTCTCTGTTGCATTTCCTGTTTGACGTTGTAGTTTTATCCTAGGAGGAATAACGCCATGCCTATTTCCAAGATCAAGCAAGCCATTCTCCGTTTTGGTCTGACCGCTCTCTCTTTTTTGCTGCTCGTACTGCTCAGCGCCGCAGTCGAAGGCACGCTTGCCTTGCCGGTCGCATTCGGCGTAGGCGTAGCGGACATTCTTTTGATGAACTTCTTGTGCGGCCTTCTGGGGCGTCCGGCCAAGGCGGTTTCCCGCGCACAACGCAAAGCTGCTCGCCGCTCCCCCGCACCGGTACACCTGCAGGTCGTAACTGGAAGTCACGCCGCCTGATTTTCTTGCACCTTCTGCCCTATACACGAGGCCCCTCTCCACCGCAATGGAGAGGGGCCTTGCCTCTATGCTGCTGTTGCTGAAACGCGCTATGCCAGCCCATTCAAGTTTCCGGCCAGTCCTTGCGCAAAATATGCCGACGTTTGCCGCCGTAGCAGCTCTGGTCGGCCGCCGCAATCCGGTAACCGCGGTGCAAAAAGCTGTACAAGCTGGCCAAATTGTCTGGATGAACCGTTCCCAGCGCGCACTTCCACGGGCCGCCCGGATACCGCCTCAGCCGCTCTTCCGCCGAAAGCAGCAGTTTCCCCTCCAGGCTGTTTCCCTGGTACAGCGGGGCAACGCAGCAGCTATCCATCTGCGCCGTCGCACACAGCCCGGCCTCATTCATTTCAAGGTAATGTCCCAACGCATCAGGGGCCGTGCCAGCCAGCTTGACCGTAAAATACGCGGCCAGCGTTCCATCCATTGTCGTTGCCACTTGGCAAAAGCCGGCCGGGCCAGCCAGATGGGCACGCAGATACTCTTCGTCATCCGGTACAAACCAATCCGGTTCAGGCAGTTGCTCCATTGCCGCCCGCATAACAGCAGCGATGGCCGAAACATCATCCTGCTGCGCCGGGCGAATCAAAAACCTCATGCTTCCTTCTCCTTGTCAGCAGCCGCTTCCTGAGCACGAATGCACCGCGGCAGCCAGCTGCCGCGCAGATAATACACCACAAACAAAACACTCGCAAGCAGCCAGGTAATCGGATAGCTTGCCTCTACCGAAAGGAGGGTTCCCATCCGCGGCGTAACCAACAGCAACCAGGCAATGCGAAGCCCGCAGACACCGAAAACCGTAATCAGGGTTGGTACCCGGACATCCCCGCAGCCGCGCAGCGCGCCGGACAGGATTTCAATACAGATATATGTAATATAGGTAGGTACCAGAAAATGCATAATTTCGACGCCCAAGGTAATGACCGCCTCATCCTGCGTAAACAATCGGAATGCCAACCCGGCTGCCGGATAGAGCACAAGACTGATACAGATGGTGATGGCAGCTGTCATGCCAAGGCAGATGCGGGTACCGCTGCGCACCCGGTCATATTGCCGCGCCCCAAAATTCTGCCCCACAAAAGTGGTGATCGCAATGCCGAAAGAACTGACTGTCATCCAGAACAGGAAATCAATTTTTCCGTACACGCTCCACGCCGCAACGGCATTCGTTCCAAACGCATTGATTGACGCCTGGATGACAATATTGCTGATGCTGTACAGTGCCGACTGTACAGCACTGGGCAGACCAATTCTGCAGATATTGCCGGTCGTGTTTGCATCAGGGCGCAGCTTGTCCGCCCGCAGATGCCACGGCATGCCGTTGGAACCGGCCAGGCAGCGAATGGTCAGAACCGCGCTGGCCACCTGGCTGATCACGGTCGCAATGGCCGCCCCCGCAACGCCCCAGTGGAAAGCCGCTACAAACACCACATCCAAAACAATGTTGACAAGCGAGGCAATAATCAGGAAATAAAGCGGACGCTTGCTGTCACCAACAGCACGCAGGATGTTGGTTCCCATATTATATAGAAACTGCGGGATCATACCAAGGAAGTAAATCTGCAGATAGATCGTGGCTTCGCCCAGGATTTCAGCCGGCGTATCCATCAGTTGCAACACAAACCTGCTGGAGACAAGCCCCAATACCGTCAGCAAAGCGCCGCCAAGTGTTGCCATTGCCAACGCAGTGTGAACCTGGCGGTCAACCTCTTCCACATCGCCGGCGCCATAACTTTGGGCCACCACCACGCCGGCACCGCTGCACAGCCCGACAAAGATGCCAACCAGCAGCTGCACAAACGCACCGGTTGCACCGACGGCGGCCAGTGATTGTGTACCGCAAAAATTGCCCACGATCAGGGTGTCCGCCGTATTATACAGCTGTTGAAACAGCGTTCCAAACCAGATCGGCAGAAAAAACAGAAGCAGCTGCCGGGGGATCGACCCGGTCAAAATTGCATTTTGGGCTTGTGTTGTCCGCATAGATGATACAATCCTCCCCATTCTTTCCGAAACGAAGTTTTCCATTTCGCTGTTTAGTTATTTCCCGTCAGACCATTTTATGCTATAATAGGGGCATTGTAAAGAGAAAAGCCTAGATGGGGGCATACGAATTTTGTTGGAACAGATCGCACTTCTTTGGCAACCTTGCCCAACTGGGGCCCGTGTGTTGCGGGTTTTTGGGGATTCCCCCTGCCCCGTTTTGCCCGAAAGTATCGCAGGGGTCCCCGTCACCGAAATCGGCCCTTATTGTTTTTCTGCGCGAGAACCCGCAACCAACGGGAAGTTCTGGTCTGTGGACGGGAATCCGCCTGCCGTCTCTCCGCACGCCATCTGCGGCGACTTCATCGAGGAAGTCACACTGCCGGCCTCGCTGCAGGCTTTGCACAACGCAGCTTTTTATAACTGCCGCTCTCTGCGGACCGTTTCAGTCAGCGGCGGGACACTTGATGTTGGCAGTGACCTGTTTACCAACTGCCGCGCTTTGCAGCTGTTCACAGTGCGGGCCTGGCCGCAGGCCCCCACCGGGCTGCGCCGGCTGCTGGGCGCTGTGGGGGCCGATGTGATGGCAGCCTTCTGCCCGGAGGGACAGCCTCTGGCACAGTTGTTCTTTCCTGAATACAGCGAATATCTCGACGAAAACACTCCGGCTCATATCTTCAACCGCAGTATCCAAGGCATTGGATACCGGTACCGGCAATGCTTTGCCGAAGAAACTCTGCTTTTTGCCGAATATGACGCCGCCTTCATCCAAGCCGATGCCGAAGAACCACCGGCCAGCCTTTGCCGCGTGGCACTGAATCGGCTGTTGTTCCCTTACAATCTGCGGCCTGAGAACCGGGCGCGGTATGAAGCCTATCTGCGTGCCCACCCAATCGCCGCCTATGCGGAGCCGATTGCCGCCCACGCCGCCCCTGCGCTGCGCCTGTTGGCCGGCCTGCTTGAAGAAAGCGACCGCCGCGCTGCCGCCCTGGCCTGCGGACGCGCCGGCTGGGGCGAAGGCGCTGCGTTGCTGCTGGCAGCAAGCGCCCCCCAAACCAGCCGCCATACGCCAAAGCGATATGATTTCAGCGATCTGGATGCGCTGTAATCCGCTTCCCTGCCGTTTTGGCCTACCTTGCGATCGAAAGGAGATTTTCCCATGCCCGGCACGCCACAAACCCAGACCGAATGGGAACAAACGGTGGCACGGCGCGTGATGGAGCGCACCCGCAGCACCCTATATATAGCGCTGCGTTACCTTAACGCACCGCTCGGTGCGTTAGCCCCAACGCCTGATCCTGACCCGCAGCGCGGGCTGGCCACCAATGGCGCACAGTTGTTCTATGGCGCTTCCTGGGCGCTGCGGCTGTACCGCAACAATAGGCGCTATCTGCAACGCGCCTACCTGCACAGCCTGTTTCATTGCCTCTTTCGCCACCCCTGGCTGCGCGGCAGCCGGGACAAAGCGCTCTGGGGTTTGTCCTGCGATATCGCGGTGGAGCAGGTGCTCGACCACCTGGGAGTCCCTTCGCTGCAACGCCCGGTCGGTTGGCTGCGGCAAGAGACCTACACCCAGTTGCAGGCAAACTGTCGTTTCCTTGCTGCCGGGCCGATTTACCGCGCTCTGGCAGACCGCACCGCCGAAGAGCTTGATACCCTGCATCGAGAGTTTTTTTGTGACAGCCATCGACTCTGGCCGCAGGACCCGCAGTCCCCGCAGGCACAGATGCTGGGCCGGCAGTGGGAGCAGCTAGGCCGCCAGACCCAACTCAGCCAGCAGCAGGCGGGAACCCAAGCCGGCCGCAGCAATGGCGCCGAAGTGCTGGCCGCCCAGCTGGAAGCCGCACGCAGCCGGCGGCTCTACCGCGATTTCCTGCGCCGCTTTACTGTTTTGCGTGAAGAGCCGCACCTTGATCTTGATGAGTTCGACTTGGGATTTTATATGTATGGTCTTCGCACCTACGGCAATCTGCCGCTGATCGAGCCAATTGAAACCAGGGAAAGCCGTAAGATTCAGGAACTTGTGCTTGTATTGGACACAAGCGAGTCCACTTCCGGCGAACTTGTCAAAGCCTTTTTGCGGGAAACGTTCAGCCTGCTGCGCACAAACGGCCGCTTTTTTGACCGATGCAATGTCGTGATTATGCAATGTGATGATGATGTGCGGGATGTTGCTGTGTTGCACAGCGCGGACGACCTGGACCGGTACGCGGCCTCGGTAACGCTGGTCGGCGGCGGCGGAACAGATTTCCGCCCCGCTTTTGCAAAAATCGAAGCTATGCAGCAGCAAGGGCTACTGCGCGATCTGCAAGGGATTTTGTACTTTACCGACGGCAAGGGCAGTTATCCAGCCCGCCCGCCGTCTTGCCAAACGGCCTTCCTGTTTTTGGAGGACGGTTCTGCGCCGCCGCCCACCCCGCCGTGGGCCATCCGGCTGGTTCTTTCCCCCGATGAGCTGATGCCGGAACCGGCCGCCGCCCCTGCCATTGACTGGCAGGAATGGGAACTGGCAGATCTGCCGGAATTGTGAAACAGACCACCTGCCGCACGGCGGCAGTGAGGAGGATGGTACTATGGATATCAAACGCGCCAAACAGGAAATCGAGAATACTGTGCGCGCCTACCTGGCCACCGATGACACCGGCGCGCCCCTGATCCCGGCAATCCGGCAGCGGCCCATCCTGCTGATGGGCCCGCCCGGCATCGGCAAAACCCAAATTATGGAGCAGGTTGCACAGGAATGCGGCGTTGCCCTGGTTGCTTACACAATCACCCACCACACCCGGCAGAGCGCCGTAGGCCTGCCCTTCATACGCCAGCGCCACTATGGCGGGGCCGACCGCAGTGTAACCGAATATACAATGAGCGAGATTATCGCGAGCGTTTATGAGAAAATGGAGCAGACCGGCCTTGCCAACGGCATCCTGTTCATTGACGAAATCAACTGCGTTTCGGAGACTTTGGCCCCCACCATGTTGCAATTTTTACAGGGAAAAACCTTCGGCAACCAGCCGGTTCCAGCCGGATGGGTCATTGTGGCTGCCGGAAACCCGCCCGAATACAACAAGAGCGTACGAGATTTCGACCTTGTCACACTGGACCGTGTGCGGCGGATTGATATCGAGCCGGAACTCTCTGTCTGGCAGGAATACGCCCGCGCCCATAGGCTTCACCCCGCCGTGACCGCATATCTGGAACTGCGGCCGCAGCATTTCTACAAAGTTGAAAACGATGTGGATGGCCCGCTGTTTGTAACCGCCCGTGGTTGGGAGGATCTTTCTGCCTACTTGCAGGCAGCCGGCACACTGGGTTTGCCTGTGGATGAAGCGCTGATCGGCGAATATGTGCGTCATCCGGAGGTTGCGCGCGATTTTGCCGCCTACTGGACGCTATACGAAAAGTACCGCGCCGACTACGGTGTTGAAGACATCCTGCAAGGCAGGCCATTCGAGAAGGTTCTTGTCCGCGTGATGAACGCCGCCTTTGATGAGCGGATGAGCCTGGTCAGCCTGCTGCTGGCTGGATTGAACGCCCGCTTTGCCAAGGCGCGCCGCGCGGACGAGACAACCGACGTCTGTTACCGGCAGTTGCGCAGCTTCAAACGCGCCTTAAACGCATCCCCCGATGCAGATGCCGACGTACTGTTCCGTACGGTCTGTGACGGGCAGGAAAATGCCCTTACTGCCCAAAAGACATCCGGGCAGGTCACAGCCGAAGCTTGTGCCGCCCAGGCCCGGGCACTCGCCTTGTTACGCGGCTGGGGGCAAAAACTTGACGCCCATATGGACCCCGAGGAAGCGTTTGACACGGTGCGCGCCGGCTTTAATGCACAGGTACGCCGCCGCGAGCAGGCCGTTGCTGTAGCCGGCGATGCGCTGGAGGCAGCCTTTGACTTTATGGAGCGCGCCTTCCCCGACGGGCAGGAGATGGTAGTCTTCATCAACGAGCTCGCTCTGGGGTCGGATTCCGCCGCTTTCCTGGCAGAAAACGAATGTGAACGGTTTGACATTTACTCCAAGCGGCTGCTTCTGCACGAGGATGAGGATGATATCTTGGCAGAGCTTGACCGTGACGAGATCCGCCAGCATGAAGGCAGCGCCGATTTCTGACGATCCCCCTGAAACATCACATTTGACAAGGAGGGTGAAGCATGTATACAATTCGCACAGCCGCCAAAGCCGACGCCTCCGCACTCGGATACCTGCATCATACCTGTTGGTGCGAAACCTATGCCGGGCAGCTTGACCCCGGCTACCTGTCCAAAGGCAGTGCCGAGAAGAGCGCAGCAATTTTTCTGCGCAACGGCTGCCGGGATATGTTCCTGGCAGAGGAAGACGGTTCACCCATCGGCTTTTGCGGTTACAGCATAAGCCGGGATAACGATGCCGCGCCCACCTGCGGCGAGATCGACGGAATATATCTGTTGCAGCGCTGCCAGGGGTATGGGCTGGGCACACGATTGATGGACGAGGCCTGTCAGGCCCTGAGATCGCGCGGCTGCACCGAGGTCACACTTTGGGTATTGGCCACCAACACAAAAGCGATCGGTTTTTATGAGCACCGCGGATTTCAGGCCGATGGCAGCGAGCAGATGGTCCCCTATGGGCAGCCGGTCCGGCTGAAGCGCTACCGGGCAGTGCTGTAAAGTTGTTTTGCTTGTCAGCAGTCCCCACATCTGCCTCTTCTTCCGCAAAGCAAACAAAGCTGCGTCCCTCCAGGCAGGACGCAGCTTTGTTTTGTTGATTGGTGTGTCAATCAGCCGTTCTCAGGATTGTTCGTTGCGGAGATAGAACGGGAATCCAGCAGATCTTTCAGCTCGTTCATAAAGGTGTTGACATCGCTGAACTGGCGATAAACGGAGGCGAACCGCACATATGCGACATCATCCATCTTTTTGAGTTCCTCCATCGCAAGGTCTCCGATATGGATGGATGAGACCTCCCGGTCATAAGAGTTGAGCAGCTTTTGCTCAATGCGGCTCACCGCCGCATCCAGCTGCTGGTAGCTGACCGGCCGCTTTTCACAGGCACGAAGCATACCATTGAGCAGTTTCTGCCGGTCAAACACTTCCCGGGAATGATCCTTTTTGACCACCATCAGCGGCACAGTCTCAACAATTTCATAAGTCGTGAACCGCTTTTTACAGCTCAGGCATTCCCGGCGGCGGCGGATCTTTTCTCCGTCTTCAGTCGGGCGGGAATCAATCACCTTGGAATCCACCGCACCGCAATAAGGGCATCGCATTGCAAAATCCTCCTGTTTTTGATGAGGCTGCCGGTCGCGGTTTTATGCCTTCTTGCGCGGCAGAGCCTTCTTGTGGTTCTGCCAGTCCAGCCAGAGCTGGCTGGCAATGCAGACCGTGCTGTACACGCCGCTGACCATACCAAAAAGCAGCGGCAGCGCGAAGGTAAAGATGCTTTCAAGGTTGAAGACAATCGATACCACGCATACAATCGCAAGCGCCACACAGGTGGTAATCGATGTCATCAGCGAGCGGCCGAAGCTCTGGTTGATCGACAGGTTGACCAGCTCGCCTCGCGCCATCCGTTTGCCGTAAAGCGCACTGTTTTCCCGGATACGGTCATAGATGACAACGGTATCGTTGATCGAATATCCGAGGATCGTCAGCATTGCCGCAATGAAGTTGCCATTAAGCGGGATGCGGAGCAGCACAAACACGCCGAATACAATGAACATATCATGCAACAGCGCAACAATCGCCGTGGCGCCGCCTTCCAGGCCGCCCACTTTGCGGAAACGATATGCCACATAAACCAAGATCAGCACACAGGCTGTCACCACGGCCACCACGCTCTTGAGCAAAAACTCATTGCCGATGGTCGGGTTTACATTGTTGATTTCGTTTTCCTCAAACGCATTGTCGGGGTACTGCGCGGTCAGCGCCTGCATCAGCGTATCCATCTCCTCGGTGGACATATTCTCGCTGCCCGGCATTGTAATCGTCATTGTCTGGTTACCCGCAATATCGGAACCAGTCTGCACATTCAGGTTTTGCTGGCCGGTTGTCTCGCTGACGGTCTGTTCCACCGCATCAAGATCCACTTCGCCCTGATAGCTGAGCGTCAGCATTGTGCCGCCGCGGAATTCAACGTCCATCTTGACGCCGAATACGACCGAAAAGACGAGGATCACCGCGATCAGCACACCGGAAACCGCATAGTACTTTTTGCGGTTTCCAACAAAATTGATATGCGGCACTTTATATGGCGGGGTTTCGCCGCTTTTGGCGCCGCCATACAGCCAGGGGCTGCGCAACGCCTTGATACGGGAGGCACCACGCAACATCACGCGGGTTGCAAAAACGCCGAAGACAAAGTTGAGCAGCACGCTGGTGAGCAAAGTAAAGCCAAAGGAATAAACCGTGCCGGCCGTGGATGTGCCAAACCAGCGGAACACAGGGCTGAACACGGTGGCCCAGAACCCGTCGGTCGGGCCAAAGGCCCCCATCAGGATAGCTGCCACAATCACAATGGTAACGTTACCGTCAATAATCGGGGTCAAGCCCATCTTAAGGCCGTTGGCAATCGCGCCGTCCAGCGTCTTCTTTTTGCCAAGTTCTTCCCGAATGCGCTCCGCCGTGATAACGTTGGCGTCCACACCCATACCAATGCCCAGGATGATACCTGCAATGCCGGGCAAGGTCAAGGTTGAGCCGGCAAATACCGGGAAATAGCCAGAAACCACAGCCAGCGTAGCCGCTACCTGGCCAAACAGCGAAAGAACCGCAATCGTACCGGGCAAACGGTAGCGCACAACCATAATCAGCGCAACCGCAACAAACGCAATGATACCGGCCAGTACCATCACTTCCAGGCTGCGCACGCCAAGCGTCGGGCTGATTGTCGAGTAACTTTCAGCCGAAAGGGCAAACGGCAGCGCGCCGGAATTGATCTGGTTGGCCAGGGTTGCGGCTTCTTCCTGGGTGAAGTTGCCGCGAATGATGGCGCGTCCGTCGGTGATGGCCTCTTCAACAGTCGCCGTGCTGATGTTTTCCTCATCCAGCCAGATGCTGATTGTACCACTGTCAGGGGCAAGCTCAGTCGTTGCATCCGCAAACTTCTGCGTGCCGCTTTCGCTGAATTCCAGCTGAACAACATAGCCTTCTGTCTGGCTGTAGCCGGCTGTGGCCGAGCTGACATCATCACCGGTCAAGATTTCATCGCCATCAGCTGTGCTGCCTTTGCGGAAAACCATTTCGGCAGTGGTGCCAATCTCATCAATCGCGCTCTGCGGGTCAAAGTCCGTCTCGTCGCTGCGCCAGGGAAAGCGCACAATGATACGGTCACGCGCACTGTCCACATAGGATTCATAATCCGTTACGCCAAGGCCGATCAAGCGGTCCTCAATGACCGTCTGCGCAGCCGAAAGCTGTTCCGGCGTGGCATCCATATCGCCGGCCGGCACAAACGTAACGTCCACGCCGCCGCGGATATCAATGCCGAAACGGATATCAGCCGCACCTTTGACATAGGTGGTTTTGGTATCCCCGTACTGATAGCTGAAGCCCAACAGGGCCGACAGCGAAAACAGTACGATCAGAAGCGCCACGACAACAAACTGCCATGACTTCCCTCTCTTGTTCATAGCTACCTCCCAATAAGCCTGCGAGGACTGCCCCCGCAGGCGCATATTATATACAAAGCGGGGTTATTCCGCCTCGCTGAGCAGCTTTTCCACCACAGCCAGCCGCACACAGACGGTGAGCAGCAGCGATGCCTTTTCAACTTCTTCCAAACTGGGGTAGGTCGGGGCGATGCGCAGGTGGGAATCCTCGGGGTCACGGCCATACGGATACGCGGCGCCGGCGCCGGTCAGAATCAAGCCGGCTTCTTTGCAAAGCTGGGCAACCCGCTTGGCGCAGCCGGGCATAACATAAAGGCTGATAAAATAGCCGCCTTTGGGGTTGGTCCAGTGGGCGATATCACCGCAAGGGGTCAGCTCCTGGGCAAAGGTGGTTTTGACCGCGTCAAAGCAGGGCACCAAGCGGCGGCGATGCTTGAGCATGTGGGCCAGCACACCGGCTTTGTTGCGCAAAAAGCGAACATGGCGCAGCTGGTTCATCTTGTCGTAGCTGATAATCTTCACTTCAAACCGCTTGCAGACATATTTCATCGAAGCGTCACTGCAGGCAAAAGCCGAAACACCGCCGCCAGGGAAGGTGATTTTGCTTGTGGAGGTGAACATGAAGACACGGTCCTCATTTCCGTACTTGCGGCTTTCTTCAAGCAGAACCGGAATTTCGATGATTTCGTCGGTCAGATGATGGACAATGTACGCTTCGTCCCAGAAGATCTTGAAGTCCGGCGCCGCCGTTTTCATCGAAGCAAACCGCCGAACCGTCTCGTCGCTGTAGGTATACCCATCGGGGTTCGAATACTGCGGCACACACCAGATTCCCTTGATGGAGGGGTCTTCGGCAACAAGTCTTTCCACCATATCCATGTCAGGGCCAGTTTCGGTCATCGGGACATTGATCATCTCGATGCCAAATTCCTCCGTAATGCGGAAGTGGCGGTCATAACCGGGAACCGGGCAAAGAAATTTCGGGCGCTCGACCTTCGACCACGGGCAGGGTGAATCCTGAAAACCGAAGCAGTACCCGATGTTGACCATGCTGTACATAAGTTCCAGACTGGAATTGCCGCCAACAAAAACATTTTCCGGCGCAACGCCCATAATTTCACCAAACAGGGCACGCGCTTCCTGCAGGCCTTCCAGATTGCCATAATTGCGCGCATCGGTACCGTCTGCAGTGGTGGTGTAGTCATCCATTTTCAGCAGATCCATCGCCAGATCCATCTGATGCGGACCGGGTTTGCCGCGAGCCATATTCAGCTTCAGGCTCAGCGCTTTGAAATCAGCGTACGATTTTTCAAGCCCGGCCTTCTCTGCCTGCAATTCTTCCCGTGTCATCGAACGATATTCAGACATACTGCGTCCCCCTCTATGTGCAATCAAGCTGGGCTGTTCCTTCCACCGGCGGGCGCCATACGCCCCGCAAAAGCCCAGACATACAGATAATTATATACGAAATGCGCGCAAGATACAAGCGTTTTGGGGATTTTTCCGTTCATTCTTCGTTTTTAAGCCAATGTCCCAGGGCAGATAGACTGCGCAGCCCCGCCAAAGCGCTCAGTTCAGGATCAAGCTATCCGCCAGGGTAAATACATCCGGTACGCCCTTGTAACAGCACCAGCCAGGCATACGGTCATACCGGCGCGCCACTACTTTCACGCAGCGCGCCGAACGGCAGGGATGAAACCCCAGGTCTTTCCGGCAGATCTCACGCTCAGCCGGCTGACATGGCAGGCGCAGTATATCCGTCAGTTCCAAAGATTTCTCGTCCTCCCCCAGGTAGAGTTCCAGAAGCTCAGGAAACACAATGCCACTGCGGTGATGACTTAAAAAGCCCAATTCCACCGTGTGCAAGAACCGTTCTTCAGGCAGCAGACAGGTCAGAACCAGATCTTGCAAAGTTGCCAGCCAGCGGCCGTCCTGATAATCCAAACTTCCCCGGCGCGGCGAGAGCAGTGCCTCAATCCCTTCCTGACAAAAAACCGGACGTGTATCGAAAAGCGTTTCGCTTGTCAGCCGAATATCCCGCCAGCCGAACCGATAATCCGCCCATGCCGGTTCGCTGCAGCGCCCATCTGGCAAAAACGCTTTGGCGCGCAGCCTGGCGTCACTGCGCAAGGTGAGCGGCGCCTGGTAAAGCGGTGAATTGCCGTTTGGTTCCGTACCGTCCAACGTATACCGTAGCTGGGCCTTTTCGTCCGGGCAGGACAATTCTACAACTGCCGGCCGGCCAAAATCAAACAGGCTCTCTTCCGGCTCAAACACCGGCACAGGCACCGGCGCCCGGGCCGGGTCGGCAGGTTCGCGCACCCAGCGCGGCAGATAGGCATCCGAAGGGGACGGATCACGTCGATACGCATCCGTCAGCACCGTCTCCGCTGTTTTTTGATCGGGTTCCGGCCCCAGAACAAGACAAATCTCGTTTTGCTGTGACCAAATCTTCAGTTGGCCGGCTGTTTCACAAACCGGTTTCCCTTTTTGCACCACAAAATGGTAGCGGAACGTTTCCTGGCACAGCACAACCATGCGGCCATCCACTGCTTCCAATACCGGAAGCGCGTCAAACTGCAGTGCAAAAGGAGTGTGTTCTTCCTCGCTCAGCAGTTTGATGCGGATCATCTGTTCTTCCATGCGGAGCTCAAAACGGCCCTTCGGCGCCTCCAGCACCGCGCTGGCAGACCATGCATCCGGCGCGGAGAACGATATCTTTCCAACCGGTTCGGCTCCCCCCTGGAGAAGACGAACAAACGGCCTTTCAATCGGCGCACCTGCAGCGGCCGCTTCCGCCATCCATTTAGGGGCAAACAGCAGCGGCAGCGCTTCACATACACTGGCCGCCGGCGGCGGTACCCGCCCCTCTGCGGTTGCTTCCCTGCGCTGGCGCAGCAATCCTTTTTCAAGATAACGCGAGGGGAACCGTTCATCATACAAAAACCAGTCCCGTATCCGCAGCCTGCCGGCCTCCGCCAAAAAGCCTATGCGATAATATGCGCCGGCATACCAGAGCGCGCCGGGCTGCGCGTCCCCTTTCTGCCCTGCAGAACCTCCTTGCCAATCGGTGACAGCCGGCCAGGAAAGCGGCGGCGTGCGGGCATACTTACGGCTGAACCAGGCGGCGGATTCCGCCATCGTCTCAATCCGCAGCTTCCCCGCCCGGCTCAGCGCCAAAAGCTGGCGCAGCTGGGGTTCAAAGCCGGGGCGAATATTCTCCCACAGGAAGTTGTTTTCCTGGCCCACCTGAGCGTACCCCACACCGCAGCGGTCGGTATCGGTGAGGCAGGCAAAATACCATCTGATCCTTTCAGGGTCACGGCCGTTTGTGCAGCAAGGTTCCAGCGTATAGACGCCGCTCAGCCCGGGGCGGGCATCCTGTTCAAAGGAAAAGACCGGGTCAGGCGCAAGCAGGCGGAACATGGCGACCGGAAGCTGTCCTTCCCGCGTTTGTGCGGGCAGATATTCGTTGGCCCTGCTGGGGTAGTAGATCCCGTTCGGAACCCCTCCCCACAAAGTAAAGCCATCGGTGCCGAGCTGATCCCGGCAGATAGCCGCCCCGATAACGCCGTATTTCTCCTGTGCATAAGCGATGGTGACCGGGTCAAGCACCCAGGAACCTATCGTCTTGGGGTAATACCCAAACACCGCGGCAAAATCCTGCATGTAGGCATCCACCAGCGCACAGCGTTCATCGGGGTCGTATCCCACACTATAGGCACTGTCAACCCGCTCATCAAAGAGGTCTGACTGCGCGCCGGGAAACCGCACCCCGGCCCGACGGCAGAGAGGTTCTGTAATTTCCCACCAAGCAGCAATCTCGTCGTTTGCGTCGGTTTCACTGCGCAGCAGTTGCTGGTAACAAGGGTTCATCAGCGCGTCATATTTAAGCGCATAGGTAGAGGGCAGCCCATACTGCTTCAGCAGCCGTATCTGGCGGACGATTGTGTCAAAATCCGCCTGCAAAAAAGTGCTGGGCTCCTGGTGGGACATACGGATGAAATGATAGATATTCACGATAGTCGTGCACGAATTTGCCATACTCTACCTCCAGTGGGGGTTCCCCCCGCTTCTTTTCATCTGTACCAGTCTCGGTCTGCCGCACGGACATCCATCGTTTTCTCTGTCATCCATGGCGAAAGCATAAGCCGCTGCACGCTTTTTCTTCGGCGATATTGTATCACATGTCAGCGAAAAAGTGCAAGAACTTTTCCCTTTTCCCAGCAGCCTATGAGTACCGAAAACTGGCGTTCCTCCCCCCCTATACACACACCTGCCGCAGGGCAATACGCGGTCCAGAGCGTGTTCAAACAAACGCCGGCAGAGGTTTGGTTTTTCAAACCGCACCTATGCCGGCATTTTTGACTTCTTCCCTCCGAACGGGCGTTGTTTTTCTGTGCATCTGCCAGAGGCTGTTCTTCTATTTCCATTACCAAAGCGGCCGAAAGCATCCGCGCCGGGGATCTCTCCCGCCGGATCACCGGCATCGCCACCAAGGACGAGGTGCAGGAACTCGCCGACACCTTCAACACCATGCTCGAGCGGCTGGAACGTTCCTTCGAGCGGGAACGGCAGTTTACCTCTGACGCCTCCCACGAGCTGCGCACCCCGGTGGCCGTGATCTCAGCCTGTGCCGAGGAACTGGAAGCCGGACTGTCCGCCGGAGAGGCTGCCCAGAGCCTGGCCGCTATCCGCAGGGAGAGCGCCCGCATGAACAAGATCATCTCCCAGCTGCTGATGCTGACCCGCGGATACGAAGGGCGCATCCATCTGGAAAAAGAAACACTGGAATTTCGTAACCTGGTCGGCTCGGTGATGGAGGAACTGTCCGAAAACGCCGCGGCATCCGAGATCCGGCTGTTAAACCAAGTGCCGCAAGGCTGCACGATTTTCGCTGACCAGAGCCTGTTGACCCAACTGCTCATCAATCTGATTGGCAACAGCATCAAGTATGGGGTGATGGGCGGCAAAGTGACGGTACGGGCGGCAGCATCCGAAACGGGATGTACCTTTACGGTATCCGACAACGGCATTGGCATGCAACCGGAAGAACTGGATCATATTTTTGAGCGGTTCTACCGGGCCGACAAGGCGCGGGATCGTTCGGGGTTCGGACTTGGAATGCCAATTGTGAAGTGGATCGTGGAGCTGCACGGCGGCGACATCCGCGTTGCCAGCGAAGCTGGAAAAGGCACGCAGGTGACGGTCACAGTCTAGTTCAGCCAAAAACACGGTATACGCTGCTTTTTGAAACCCTGGAATGCAGCAAGCCATTCCAAAACTTGAAACCCGGTGGCCGCTCTTTCAGAGATTCTTCCTACAGCTTGGATGGATCAGATTCCCCTTTGGTTTCGCCAGGTGCAGCGGTACCCGGCACAGCCTCCGGTGTTTCCCGGGCGTCCTCTGCGTCTGTTTTTTCCAGAAAGGTATCTACAAAGGCATCTTCTACTTTTTTGTATGCACCCACAACGGTATCTTCCATCGTTTGATATCCCTGCATAACCGCTTTGCCAAGTTTTCCGGGCTTCATCCGCAGCACGCCGGGGGCATTGGGGTCTTTCTCCAAAAAACGGTCTACAAAGGCGTTTTCCACCTTCCGATAGGTTCCGATAACCTTGTCTCCCAGCTTACCAGTCTTTAATTTGTACTCACTCATTTTCGCACCTCATTTGCGCTTTTCTTTGTGCCTATGCTGTTACGCCTGTGCCCAAAATCACCGGATTCCCTTAACCAGCGGAATCAGTAGCAACAGCACAACGATGCCTGCAACACCGACCGCAATGCCCAGCACCATATTCCCAAACACCATGGACAGGCACATGCCCACCCCGAGCAGCAGCGCCCCCAGCACGCCGACAACAGCGGTTCCCACCGCCTTGGGGGTGACATGAATGGGAGCCTTGCCTTCCATCCTGCGCCAGATCAGCAAATCGACCAGCAGAATAACCAGGCCGATCACTCCACAAGCGATCCCCTGGTTAAACATTCCCCACTCAGGCAGCAGCGCCATACACATTCCCAGTGCAAAGAACACGCCCCCAACGGTACCCAAAATCATAGCGACCAATGTACTCTTTTTCATAAAAAATCCTCCTGACAGTATTGGCAGACGCCCTGCCGTGTGTGGAGACGGGGTGCTTCCCATCGCCTGTTTATACTTTACTGCCAGAATATTAGCCCGATGTTTGGGTTTTGTTTGAAAATTATTAAACTTGAAGGGCTTGGGCGTGCCTGACCGGTCACAAAGTTTCCTTTCCCCCTGCTGTGATGGCGCCGGTATGGCTGAAACCGGCTGACATGTACAGCGGCGGCACCCATGGAGACGATTGTGTCAAACAAAAAAAGGAACTGTCCATTCCTTTACAGAAATAAACAGTTCCTTTTGGTGGGAGCTGGTGGATTCGAACCACCGAAGCATTACGCAGCAGATTTACAGTCTGTCCCCATTGGCCACTCGGGAAAGCTCCCTTATTCAGTTTTCTTGCTGCTCGCGCGTCTCACTTGCGAGTGCTTGTATATTATAGCAAAGGAATTCGGAAATTGCAAGCCTTTTTGAAAAAATTCTTTTTCGTTGTATCGTCATTTGCAAAATTGCATGCAAATTTTTTTGAAATTTCTGCTTGGATCAGGTTCTTCGCCATGCGGCAGGTGTTGCCCAACACATGACCAAAGGGGCTCGACCTTGAATAGTCGAGCCCCTTTGGTCCATCCTTTTCTTCCGCCTGATAGGGACAGGCGGCCTTCACCGCAGAATTTCCATGTGCGGATGGCGTGCCGTATATGCCGCAACATCCAGATTCCAGACCGTATTGCCGTTTTCGTCCGCTTTGATCTGGGCAAAGCCCATCTCGGCGTAAAATTCTTTGACCATTGCATTTTTTGCCGTTGGGTAATAGTACCCGCAGATTGTCTTGACGCCGCGTGCCGCCGCATCGGCCACCACAGCGTCCATCATCGCGTCTTCCATTCCACGCTTAAGCACGCGGCAGCTCATAAGCCACAGGCGCAGGTGAAGAAGCGCTCCTTCCTGCTGCCCGGCAACTACGGTAACCACGCCATTGTCTCCAAACCGGTCTTCCAGTTTGCCGTAAAGGCAGAGCCAGGCCGGATCGGTTGACATGGCGCGGATATCTTCCTCAGAACAGCGCAGCGTGGTCAGGTTGAACTGGTTGGACTTGTTGGTAAGCTGGGCGATGCGCTGCAGGTACAGCGGTTCAAACGGGCGGATCGTCGCTTTCATGGCAAGGCTGTCAAGGTAGGTGCCGTAATCAGCAAAGGCAGCCTGGGCGCGGCGGCGCTCCGCGTTGGCGTGGTAGAGCTCGGTCTTTTTAAGGTCTTCACCTGAAAGGGCTGTGACCTCAAAATAACCGCCATGGTCAAGCGTCTTGATGTAGTTTTCCGCACCATCCAGTGCCGGGGTCTCCACCCCCGGCAGCTGCGCCGCCACAATGGCGCGCTCGGCCGGGTTATCATCAGCAAAAACAAAACTGTCAACGCCAAGATTGAGTTCTTCAGCAATCGCCTGCAGGTTGCGGTCCTTGGGGTCCCAGTTGGCCTTGATCGCCACAAAGTCATCCGGGCGCAGCACGCCATCGGGATGGTTGAGACCGGCAAGGGCGTTTTCCTCATCGTTTTTGGAATCAACTGCCAGAACAACGCCAATGGATTTCAGCGCTTTGCAATAACTCTGGAACTCGGCATATACCTGACCCTCGGGCACTTCGGGGCCGACGGCAATGCCATCGACACCATCGTCCCCCACAACGCCGCCCCAGAGTGTATTGTCAAGGTCAAGCGCCAGGACCTTCTTATTCCGGCCATAGATGGATTTGATAATATTGGCCAGGCTGTTCGCAAGCGATGGGATTGCATCCAGACACATTGCATACTTGTACATATGCCAATAGAATGCGTCACCCCAGGCTGTCAAGCCATAATCGGCAGAAAGATAATCAATGTCATTGATAAAGAAATTCTCATGCGACGCCGCGTAGGCATAGAACTTCTGGTTAAGCCGCGCAAGAAAGTTGGTGCGGCCGTGCGGGTCCCAGACATCCCGGTTGCCAAGCAGCCGATAATTCGGGCGGTCAAAGTTGTTTTGGATGATCGGGCAGTGAAACTTATCAGCCAGGGCCTGCCACATGGCGGCAAAACGATTGTACTCTGCCTCCAGCATCTCGTCAATCTCAGCCGGGGTTGAGGCGGTGGTTGGGAAGGTTTCAATGTTACGCCAGTTCGTGTGAATGTAGATCACATCCGGTGCAAACGCATCAAGTTCCGGTGTGCCGAACATGGCATCCTGCCAGTAACGGCCATATTCCGACTGATAGAACGCAGCCTCAATGCCATAGCGGAGCAGGAACAGCCCAAGCTGGTCTGCCACCTCGTTGGTGGTGGAACCGCCTAAAATTGCAATGTTTTTGTGCAGCGGGTTCGGCAGCTGGGCCAGCAATTCGCGCCGGATGCGGCGCTTTTTGCGCAGCAGCTGAGCGGTATCAAGCGGATAGTGGAAGCAATCCATACAAAGGCTCCTTTACCTCAGTTCAGACGGGCCAGCGCCTCTTCAAGCGCATGGGAGATCTGATCCGGGCAACTTGTGGGGCGGCTGCCGCAGGTAGTGCCCTTCATCCGTGTGATGGCATCTTCGGCCTTCATGCCTTTGAGCAGCTGGCAGATGCCCTTGAGGTTGCCATTGCATCCCCCGAGGACAGAGACCGCTTCAATCGTGTGATCAGGATTGAGCTCCACACGGGTCAGCACCGAACAGGTGCCCTGATTTTTACGTTCGTAAACCATAACAAAACTCTCCTTTTACATATCTTTGTACAGCTTGCGGGTACACAAACTCAGCGTTTGCGGGCGCGGGCCACCGCTTCGATGCGGGCGATCTGGTCATCCGCCGTGTAAAAAGCCCCCACCGGGCGCGGATTGTTTGCGTTCATACCATGGAAGTCGGTGCCGCCAGTCACAATCAAGTTATACTGGCGGGCCAGGGCGGTCAGTTCGGCGCGGTCTTCGGGGGTATTGCGCGGGTGGTCAATCTCAACGCCGTCCAGCCGGCCGGCGCGGATCAAATCCCGGGCAAGCGGCATACTTTTATAAACGCTCGGGTGGGCCAGCACAGCCACGCCGCGACAGGCTTTGATGAGGTCAAGCACGGTATCGACCGTCTCATACTTTGGGGTATGCAGGATCTTGCCTCGCACCGGACGCAGGCCGAACAGGGAACGATACACTTCGTTATACATGCCATCCGAAAGGCCGTACTGCCAAAGTATCCGCATGACATGCGCTTTGTACAGCGTGCCGCTGTCCTTTGCCAATTCAAGCGCTTCCTCTGTTTTGAACTGAGGGCAGATCGCCTCAAGTTCATGGCAGCTTTGCAGCACAGCATTATAGCGGCGTTCGGCCATCAGGTTGGCATATTCCGCCAACGGCGCGCAGTCGTCAGGCCAATAGCACAAAATATGCACGCGGTGTGCACGCTCATAATCATACGCTGTGAGCTCGGTCGCAGGGATCAAATGTACCCCGTTCATAACCGGGTTCGCGTAAGCATAGCGGACACTGCGGATGGAATCGTGGTCGGATATCGCCAGATGGGTCATGCCGGCACAGGCCGCCAGAAACGGCAGCTTAGCCACTGGCGTCGATCCATCCGAAAAGGTCGTATGCGTATGCAGATCGCCAGGCATGAGCGGTCTCCCCTTTCTATTTCTTCAATAGATCATTATACCCGTTTTTTCATGGTTTGAAAAGAGGAAATCTGCAAGGTTGCGGCGAAATTGCGGGCTCGCCGTGCAAATTCCCGCGCAGCGGGCGACAAGCTGTTCTGATCAAGGCAGGCAATGCCGATGCTGCGCATAGCCGGCGGCTCCAATGCCAGAACCTGCACGCCGGGCGCCGTATCCCCGCGGGTGAGCAGCAGCTCCGGCATGATCGCCACCCCCTGCCCACAGGCCACCATACCAACCATCGATTCATCGTCGATCACATAGCAGGCCGTGCGCATCTGCAAATCATTCCGCTTGAGATAGTTTTGGATATCAGCATCGGTATCCGAGCGTTGGCTGACAAACGGCTGCCCACGCAGTTCTTCTGCCATAACATGGCCGGGCCGCCGGGTGGTAAAGCCCAGCGGCGCAATACAGATCAGCGGATCGGTGTACAGCGGTTCAAAATCCAGATCCTGCGCGCAGGAATCCGAGAGGAAGCCAAGCTCTACCGTGCCGCTTTTCAGCCAGGCCGCAATATCGGCATAGCTGCCCTGGTACACCTGTACCTCAATGCCGGGATAGGTATCTTCAAACGCCGGCACAAGCTGCGGCAACCAGACCACGCAAGCGCTGTTGAAGACGCCCAGCCGCAGCACCCCTTTGTGCAGGCCGTTGATCTGGGCAATGGACTGATCAAGCGATTCATTGCTGGCAAGCACCCGGCGGATGGCCGGCAACAGGCTTTCGGCCGCTGCGGTCATGGTAACGCCTGTTTTGGTGCGCGTGAAGAGCGGAAAGCCACACTCTGTCTCCATACCGGAGACGGCGTGGCTGATGGCCGAAGGGGTCAGGTGCAGGCGTTCAGCTGTGCGGGCAAAACTGCCTTCCTGCGCGATGGTAGAGAAGATCTGACAGGCCAAAAGCGTCATGAAAAAGCCTCCTTCAGGGCAGCACAAGTATCATGAACAGATTTCATCTTTTATGTGAAAAAAATGAATTTTACTTATCTCGAATACTGTACTATGATAAAGGAAGAAAGTCAAGGGTGCCGCACACACCGTTGGCTTCGGGCCTTTTTCGGCCTGACACTTTCATTTTCCTTCCTCTCTTGGCTCCGCCGGTCCGCACACCCGGCGGAGCTTTTTGTTATGCGGAACAAAGGGCTGTGCCGCAGCGCCTTGCACACAATGGAAACAACTGACAGTAGCGCTGTTTCCATTGTGGCTTTATGATGGAAAAAGCAAACTTCTTTCCCCATATTGACATGGCACCTGCCTTGTGCCATAGTACGGTTGTTGGCGCCATACCAAATGCGAACAGAGCCCCAACGGCAGTAACGCAGCCTGTCGAAAAGGCCGGCGATCTTTTAACCGCTGAAATATATGACAAAGTGAAACATGAGGAGGCAGACCGATATGACGATGGCAAACCCAAACATTGACGGCGGTAAAGAGTTTGACTGGGGGGCGCGTATCGGCCGAATATGCGAAATACAGAGATATCTACCCGCCGGAATTCTATGACCGGATTCTTGCACGAAGTCTGTGCAGGAAAGGACAGTCTTGCCTGGACATTGGAACCGGTACCGGCGTACTGCCAAGGAACTTGTATCGTTATGGTGCAGCCTGGACGGCGACGGACATTTCGGAGAATCAGATTGCGCAGGCGCGAAAACTTTCAGAAGGAATGCAGATTGAGTATTACGCCATTGCGGCCGAAGACCTGTGTTTCCCGGACGCCAGCTTTGATGTGATCACGGCCTGCCAATGTTTTGGTACTTTGACCATGGACGAGTGATGCCAAACCTGTTTCGGATGCTGAAGCCTAACGGTCGCCTTTTGGTGTTGTATATGGCCAGGCTCCCTTATGAGGATCCGATCGCGGCTGCCAGCGAAAAGCTTGTGCTCCAATACAGCCCGCAGTGGAGCGGCGCAGGCGAGACGATTCACCCCATCCGAATACCGGATTGCTACCGGGAGAGATTCATGCTTGTATACCATGACGAATATCGCCTGCAAGTGCCATTCACGCGCGAAAACTGGCACGGCAGGATGAAGGCCTGCCGTGGGGTCGGTGCCTCCCTGCCGGCAGAAGAGCTTGCCGCTTGGGAGGCCGAACACCTGAACCTGCTGGCAAAGATTGCCCCGGATACCTTTTCCGTCCTGCACTATGCAGCCATCGCAGAGTTGCGAGCGAAGTAACCGCACAAAATCGAGGCCTTCCTGCCGAAACCGCAGCGCCCGCCTTCATCCTTCACGCGCCACCGCATCCCAATAATTCTGTAAAATCTTTTTCTTCCACGCCAATCCAATACATCCCGCCAGCAGCAGTGCCGCAGCCGCCGTCACCACCAGGGGATGCACGCCTGAACTGTCAAGAAATTTTTTCACATCGTCCCCCCTCGGCTCATAACCGGCCAGGCAGAGAATCGGGACGCCCACCCATGCCAGCACCGCCCCGACAGGCAGCAACAGAACTAAAAAAGAGAAGATCCTGTAAGGGATAGACCTTGCCCCACTTTGATACGCGATCATATAGAGGATGGCCGCAAGAAGCGGCAGCAGCATCCCCGCTGCATGGAAAAGGGAAAACATGGCGGCGCTGAATTGTCCGCCTTCATAATTCATATAGGCGCCCAGAATGCTGAACTTTGTAATCCGCGCGCCGCACATCACCGCCACCAGTGCGTGGCCGCCCTCGTGCAAAACAACATACAGGGGAATCATACAGACAACGCTGACCAGAACAGCGAGAATTTTTCTAACCTTCAGGTTCCTTTCCTTCCGCATCCTGCAAACTCCCTTCTTTGGTGGTTGTGTTGTCGGCAGACGATCCTGCGCCGCATTTTTTCTTTATCATACACCTGACACTTCAGCCTTGCAAGGCCATTCTTTCTACATGCCGCGCGGCTGCACAGCCAAACCGGCCTCTGCTGCGCTTGTACTGCCCTACCGGTTTGTGGTACACTATATATAAAGAAAAGAATCAGCCACCGGGCCACAGCCGCCCGGTTTTCCGGATAGATGAATGGATGGGCGCGATATACCGCCCGGAATGGAGAAATGTAGATTGCAACGGATTGGAAAAATCCGCGGGGTGAAGGGAGCCGCCTCCTGCTGTGCGCTGGCGGCCATCGGATACCTGGCGGCGCGCAGCCTGCTGCAAGCAGGCGTTTCATTTTTGATGGGCCTGCGGGTGGAGGGGGCAAGCCTTTCAAATCCGGTGGGCTTTTCCCCAGTGGAAGCCGAGCTGCTCGCGATGGTGGCGAGCGTGGCGGCGATTTTGCTGCCCATCCTCATATTGTTGCGGCTGACCCGGCTGCGCACCGACGACCTTCGTTTGCTGCTCCCTGCCCCCTGGAGCCCGGCTTTCTGTACAATCCTGTTTTTGGGGGTTGCGAATGCCGGCAACCTGTTCGGCGGGCTGCTCGGGCATTTGCTGGGGCGTGACGGCGCCGCTGTTTCCCTGCCGGCCGGCGGTGCAGCGCTGGCAGTAAACTTTATCAGCCTGTGCGTAGTGCCGGCCATCCTGGAAGAATTGTTTTTCCGCGGTGCGCTGCAGGGGCTGATGCGGCCCTCAGGCAGTATGGCTGCCATCTTCGGCCCGGCGCTGCTGTTCGGGCTGCTGCATCTGGATCTGGCCCAGGGGCTGACCGCCTTTGTCTGTGGTCTGTTCCTGGGGTGGCTGGCCGAGCGCACCGGTAGTGTGCTGCCCGGCATGCTTCTGCACTTTTTAAACAATACAATCGCTTTCTGTGTCACCTATTTACAAGCCTATGCCCCCGGCGGCGTTGCCATGGGTACCCAGCTGTTTGTGCTGCTGGCCTTCCCGCCGCTGGCGCTCTGGATGCTGTGGTGTGCGATGCGGCAGGGGTTCCGGTTTTCGGCGGGTCTGCGTCCCGGTGTTGACCCACTGGCCGTTTTTTCAAGCCCGGCGTATCTGGTCACGATCGCGTTCCTGCTGGTATACTGCCTGGGTTTGTTTCCCGCATAACTCACCCAGATATACCCAAAAGGCCATGCTGTCTGGTTTTTCCAGCAAACAGCTGCCTGCTGCGCTGTGAAGCCACGGAAACGCCGAATATTTCTGCCACGCCTTGCAGCCATTGCTTATTTGTAAATGTTGCCGCCCTTATTGTATCAGTAGTTGCCTCTTAAAGGAGCCCGCCATGACCGATGAAGAACTCATGCGCCTGGCGCTGAACGAAGCCGCCGAGGCCGCCCGACTTGGCGAAGTGCCGGTGGGCGCAGTGGTCGCAAAAGACGGCATACCAATTGCCCTGGCGCACAATTTGCGCGAGACCGGAAGAAACGCCACCTACCATGCCGAACTGCTTGCGATTGACGCAGCCTGCCGGGCCCTGGGCGGCTGGCGGCTATGGCAGTGCGAGTTGTTTGTCACACTGGAACCCTGCCCGATGTGCAGCGGTGCAATCTTGAACAGCCGCATCAAGCGGGTGGTATATGGTGCCGCTGATCCCAAGGCAGGCTGTTGCGGTTCGATGACCGACCTGTTTGCGCTTCCATTTAACCATCATCCCGTGATCGAGAGCGGCCTGCTGGCCGAAGAAGCGCAGGCGCTTCTGCAAAGCTTTTTCCTTTCCCTGCGCCAGAAGCGGCTGGCCGCAAAACTCGCACGCCGCAGTGCCGATACACCTTCATCGCAAGGAGATACCTCCAATGTTTGATGTACCCTCTTATCCTCATCATGTTCTGATAACCGGCGGTAGCCGTGGAATCGGGGCGGCGGCTGTGCACGCTTTTGCCGCCGCCGGATATAATGTTGCTTTTACCTGGCATGCCCATCCCGAAGCGGCCGACGCTGTGCTGCAGCAGGTGCAAACCTTGTACCCGCAGGGACGTTTTTTGGCTATTCAAGCAGATGCGGCCAACCCGGAAGCCGCTTGCCACGCCGTGCTGCAGGCCGAAACGGAATTTTGCCGGCTTGATGTGCTTGTCTGCAATGCCGGCATTGCCCAGCAAAAGCTCTTCACCGAATTGACCGATGAAGATTGGCGGCAGATGATGGCCACTAACCTTGACGGTGTCTTTTACGCATGCCGCGCTGTACTGCCCGGCATGATTCGCCGCAAATATGGGCGCATTCTTTGCGTAAGCAGCATGTGGGGGCAGGTGGGTGGCAGCTGCGAAGCGCATTACTCCGCAGCCAAAGCCGGGGTGATCGGGTTGTGCCGGGCCCTTGCGCAGGAGGAAGGCCCCAGCGGTATCACAGTCAACTGTGTGGCGCCCGGCGTGATCGACACCGATATGATGGCCGGCTTTTCACCTGAGGATCGCGCCGCCCTGGCCAAAGAAACCCCGGTTGGAAGGCTCGGCACCGCCGAGGAAATTGCCCGCACCCTCGTGTTTTTAGCATCCCCTGAAGCCGGTTACATCACCGGGCAGGTCATTGGTCAAAACGGTGGACTGGTGATCGGTTGACTTCTTCCCTTTTTTCATCGACACTGTGAACAGACACGCAAATCCCCTTTCCGGCATATGGTATGACGGGAAGGGGGATTTTTTATGGCTGTATTTCAGCACGGCATTGATGTATCCCGCTATCAGGGCAGCATCAACTGGCCACAGGTAGCCGCCGGCGGACAGCAGTTCGCCATTGTGCGCCTGGGTTCCAGCAACAACGGCGGTCTGTATGTGGACCCCTATTTTCTGCAAAACGTAAACGGCGCCCATGCCGCCGGGCTGCGGGTGGGCGCCTATTATTACAGTTATGCGCGCAGCCAGAATGCTGTCATCCAGGAACTGACTGTTTTTCTCAATGCTTTGGCTGGCCTGCAGCTGGAATACCCGGTCTTTGTGGATGTGGAAGACAGCAGCCTGGCCAGCCTTGGCCGCGATGAGCTGACCCGTCTCGTGCAGTTTGCAATGGATATTCTGTATCAGCGCGGCTGGTATGCCGGATGGTATAGTTATACAAACTTTATCGCTGCGTCTTTGAATCCTTCCGCCCTCTCGTCTTATCCTCTCTGGTTGGCAGATTATCGTACACAGCCCGGCTTTTCCGGCGAATATGCCATGTGGCAATATTCTGCTACCGGCAGCGTGAGCGGCATCAATGGGGCGTGTGATTTGAACGAAAGTTATGTGGATTTTTTGCCCTTGATCCAGGCCGGCAATTTCAATGGATACGGCACCTCCGGTCCGGAAATGGAGCCTGTGCAGGGGGTTCAACTTGTGGTTTTCGGCGCCCAGACCGAATATTTCTACACCGCCAACTTTAACGATGTAGTTGGATATTTGCCCATTGGCCGGTATGAAGTAACCCAGCAAAGTACTGTCAAATACAACGGATATGATTGGGTGCTCTTCCGCTACCAAGGCAGTGAGTATTGGACCGCGCTGATCGGCGACCGAAACAGGTTGGAAAGCGGCAGCGCCTGTGAAACCCTGCTTTCTGAAGCCCGCGCCAAAATCGAAGCAGCCCGCGCTGCGCTGGAGTGAAATCTGTCACGGCTTTTCCCCTGCTTTATCACTGCGCTTGCCCCCGCGGCAAAAGTTGAGCACCCGGTCTTTGCAGGTGATACCTACCACCCCCAGCAACGCTGTTACCAGAAACACAACAATGGTGGTTTGCCAGTTTCCATCCCGAAGCGAGTCCCCCATCATGGTGGAGGTGATCACCGACGGAATCCGCGCAAAACTGGACAGAAGCAAAAACTTTCCCACAGTCATATCTGTCACGCCAACCACATAAGTCAGCATATCTTTGGGCGTACCGGGGATCAAAAACAACAGAAAGGTCACAAGCTCCATACGCTGGCTGTCATACAGCCATTTCCAGTCTTTGACCTTTTCTGCCCCGAACAGGGTATCCAAAATAGATTTTCCAAGCTTCTTGGATACCAAAAAAATTACTGCCGAAGCCAGCATTGTCCCGCACAGGCAAAGCGCCAGCCCACCCCAAGTGCCATACAACGCGCCGGCAATCAGTTCGATCGGTTCTCCCGGAATGAACGCAATCACAACCTGCAAAACCTGTACCCCCAGCACAGCCAGGCACCCCCAGAAACCGGCACGTTGCACCCAGGCTTCTACCACAGCCTGTGTCTGTGGGTCTTGCAGGCGCTGTACATACGGAAAAAGAATGATGGTCAACCCCACCAACAGCAACACCAGCACCACACCCAATACAACTACACGCTTATTTTTCATGTCCTGTATTTCGCTCCTTTCATATTCTTGCTTATATTCTGCGCATTTGTATTCCTGTAAAGCAGCATTGCTTGTCACCACAAAAAAGCAACTTCTTTGGTTTGTACTAAGTATTATAGGCTGTTGCCGTGGCAGCCGCAATCCCCGACGTAGGATTTTACAATTCTTTAACAGCCGCCCTCATGCTTGCAATCTGGTAATAAAGGCAGTATAATAATAGCTGCTTCCCCTGTCCAAGCTTTGCAGTGCTTTTGCCGTTTCCCTCTATTTTATAGAGGCGGCAAGTGTTAGCTGCGCGGTTCGGTAACGCCGATAGATTAAGCGGTCGCATCCTAAGCGGCAGTTTGTTCGAATCCGTTTGGGCGGGAAAATTGAATATTTTTGCTATACGTCTCAGTAGCTCAGTTGGATAGAGCACGAGCCTCCTAAAAATCGAATCGTTCGAATCCTGGAGCCCTGCAAAATTGAATATTTTTGATATATGTCCCAGTAGCTCAGTTGGATAGAGCACGAGCCTCCTAACAATCGAACCGTTCGAATCCCGGAGCCTTGTATAACTAAATAATTTTTGTATATGCCCCCGTACCTCACCAGGATAGAGGGTCCGCCTCCTAAGCGGCAGTTCGTTCGAATCCTGTGGAGCCTGAAAATTGAATATTCGTTGTATAAGCCCCCGTACCTCACCGGGATAGAGGGTCCGCCTCCTAAGCGGAATGTAGTGAGTTCGAGTCTCGCCGGGGGTGCCAAAACAACCGCTGTAAGCCGTTTTTCGCTGGTTTACAGCGGTTTTTGTTTTAAGCAAAAAAACATATAGCAAAGGGAGAGCTTCCATTCAATTTTGTTGTATCCTTGCTAATTGGATTTGAACGGTTTACAAACTCTTGCTAAGAAAAATCGCGTCCCTGCTAATTCGATTTTTCGGACTCATTTGCCACCGGGTGTTGCCGAGAGCAGCGCCGCCAGAGTATTTGCCAGTTCCGGCGACTTGCGAAGCTGTTCCACCAGGGCCTCCAAATCCAATGCGGCGGGCGCCGGTTCCTTTTCTTCCTCTGGGGGACGAACCGAACGCAAGTCAGGATTTGCGTAGAAGGCACTCTCAAACTTTTGGGCGTTGATCTTGCGGTCCTCGTCCAGAATATGCGCATACACGCTGGTAATCATGTCGATCTCTGCGTGTCCCGTATCGCCCTGAGTGGCCTTCAGGTCGCCGTGGTTGAGTTTCAGCTTGTAGGTCGTGCTGGAATGTCGTAGGGAATGAAAGACGACTCTGGGCAGACCAGCTTTCTCCCGCAACTTTTCAAATTCCTTTAGGATGATACGATCCTCACAAGGCCGACCATTGGGCAGTGCCACCACTAAATCATAGTCTTGATACTCGTCACCGAGAAATCCCCGAAGTTCATCCTGGGAGGCTTTCCATTCTCGCAAAATGTAAGCCAGGGTCTTGGGAAGCCACACCTTGCGGATACTGGAATCGGTCTTTGGCTTTTTCAAGATGACTCTGGTGCTGGTGTTGGGAAATAAGGGCGTGAACACATGGTAGATGTCCTTTTGCCCCAGCATCTCAATGGCCCGCTTGGAGGCCCGCGTCAGTTCCTTGTCGATGTAAACATAGGCATTGTCGGCAGCAATTTCTTCATCGGAGATGTGGACATTGCTCCAGGTCAGCCCCAGAATCTCGCCCATACGCAATGAGCAGGCAAAAGAGAGGTTCATAGCCACATAGAGCTTACTATCCGTACACTGATCCAAAGCAGTGCGGATCATTCCCGCATCCCAAATGTCCCGCTTTTTATATTCGCTCTTCGGCAGGATAACATTGTCAAAAGGATTTTTGGCAATCAGTTCCCAACGAACAGCTTGCTTAAAAGCACAACGCAGAAGTTTGATGATTTTCTCAATCGTTTGGTTTGTTACATATTGCGTTTTTGCTTTGTGCATCTTCGTGGAAACAGCGGGGGTTTTCTGCAAGGTCTGGATGTACTTGTCCACTACTCGCGGCGTGACCTCCTGGACCTTCAAATCTCCAATAATGGGGTTGATGTAGTTGGAAATCAGCGAGTTTTGGCTGTCGTACATGGATACGCCCCACCGCTTTTCACCATAGAGCGAAACAAAGTCCAAAAGGAACTCCGCAATGGTCTGATCGGTGGGAGGGAGAAAAGTTCTCGTGAACTGTTGGTTCTCTACCTCCGCCTTACGCTTCAATGCGTCTTGGTAGGAAGTGCGGGTCTCCCATTTTTGCCGGGTCTCACCGTTCTCGTCCGTGTAGTTGTAGACGATAGAATAGTTCTTTTTGCGTTTGATGATAGATGCCATAGCGTTACTTCCTTTCTTCTGTCACAAATCGAGTGACTCCAGCCACTCGTCAAATGACCGCTTGGAAATCCGTATGGCGTTACCAATTCGTACGATTTTAAAGTGCCCTTCCTTCACGAGAAGATAAGCGGAAGTCCGACCAATGCCCAGGATATGAGCAATGTCCTCAACCGTGTAAGTTCTTCGTTCTGGAGGCTCCTTCTTCGTACCGTTCCAGGTTTGTGACATAGTTGCCCCCTTTCTAATCAGAAACGGCACGCAAAAGGGTGTTCATTCATAACTTCCACCCTCATTGTACCGCGCCGTTTCGGGTTTGTCTGCTGCTAATGGAAAGTTTACGAATTATCCGTAAACAGAAAAGCAGAAGATTTATCTGAAAATAAAAGAGGCAAAAAACGGATGGCTGCTGGCCGCAGCTCCACGGGAATCTCACCCCGGCCCATGCTGATGGGTGC